>Ga0247837_1000465_pt1 | contig 85500 bp, 59 predicted proteins | sample LaCtaG_2_FD_187115 | JGI IMG/M metagenome (GOLD analysis project Ga0247837, IMG submission 187115) | Freshwater microbial communities from meromictic Lake La Cruz, Castile-La Mancha, Spain - LaCruzMarch2015_14.5m | ecosystem: Environmental > Aquatic > Freshwater > Lake | place: Spain: Castile-La... | reverse complement strand
CAGCCACTTAAGTGTGACTAATTCGTGGTTCAGTGGAGGTGTGGGGACACACGGAGGTGTACTGACCCTGCAAAGCAGCTGGGCGAATGTATCCACTACCGTCTTTCACAATAATTCCGGTGTATCCGGGGGCGCACTTTACTCGGCTGATAGTCGCTTGAAGCTGTTCGCCAATAGATTCACTCAAAATAACGCCTTACAGGGTGGAGGAGTCTATATGACTTCAGAGTTGGATCTTCCCTTTACAGACGTGAGTTCTGTGTACTCCCGTAACTCAGCAGAGCAAGGTGGAGGTCTCTACCTCGCTGGCCAGGTGAAGGCCAATTTCACCAGTATATCCCTCCACCAGAACCAGGCTATAGAAGGCGGCGGAATCAAGTGGACTGTCTGGCAGCCTGTAATCCACATAACATCCTCTAAGGGAAACCAGGCTCAATATGGACCGGATGTGGCTTCGTTTCCGTATAAATTGGAACTGATTTCTCCCTGTGGGACTTCTCCGTGTACCACTCCTGTGGTTGCACCTGGACAATTGATACCCTTTGAAATCTGGCTGCGGATTACTGACCATATGAATCAGACTATGAACTTGGATAACAGCACAATTGTCATATTATCGCCTGTAAAGCCACAGATTGCCACAGATTGCCACTGCTATTGGGACTGTCAAAGCGATTGCAAGTGGCGGGATGTTCCTATTTAGTGTTGATTTAGCGATATCGGGTAAACCAAACGAAACCGTGGAATTTGAAGTGAATAGCCTAGCTGTCAGACAGGGAAGTATACGTCTCTTCTTCCCGCTAAGAAGCTGCGAAGCAGGGGAAATACTACGGAACCAAAGTGGATGCCTGCTATGTGTTGCAGGAACTTATAGTCTAAGTACGTCGGATTTGACATGTAGAGAGTGTCCTAATCATGCTGAGTGTTTGGGAGGAGCGGCACTTTACCCAGACCCAGGCTACTGGCGTGCAGAAGACTCAGACCAGATAATCACTTGCCCGAACCCAGATGCCTGTCCAGGCCTGCCTTCCAACTCCTCCAGTCCCTCTGCAGGCTGCGCTCCTAACTACACTGGCAACGTCTGCCAGCCCTGCGCTCCTGGTTACTCTCACACTGATAGAAATACATGTGCACCCTGTCCTTATACATCTTCCAATGCCTGGTGGCTTGGTGGCTATACAATTGCCTTCTTTCTCATTCTGATTAGTGTTGTCGCAATTATATTTCACACGTGCGATACGGAATCCTCAGTGGAAATGAAGACACTCAAGATTTCTGTAAATCTGATGTTGATGCTGGGCTGTGTCAGTTCTGAACTCTGGCCTGACTCTTTCCGCAGTGTATTCTCTACAGTTCGGTACCTGGGGTCGCCTTTGAAGCAGTCCTTTTCGCTGGATTGTCTATTAGAGAGTGAAGAACTGCCACTGCCCAATTACTTCTTTCGAGGACTACTTCTGCAAGCACTGATGCCTTTGGGGTTGATTCTACTGGCGTTGCTGCTGCTAGCAGGCCTGGCAGCCATTTTCCGCAATACAAAGTACTTCGTCCAATACTGCCTCGGCACCCTCGTGGTAGTATACTTCTTCACACTGTCCTCAGTGCTGAGTCCTCTCTTGTCCTCTCTGAGTTGCCAAGAAGTGCAGAGAGGAGCCCTATGGCTGAGTGCGGACCTCCGCATTAGATGTTGGCAGGGCGACCATCTGCACTATGTGCTGTGTGTGACAGTGCCGGCCCTGATAGTGTGGGGACTACTGGTGCCTTTGGCCTGCTTGCTAAGGATCACGAAGGACTTTGGACATGATACGGATTTCAAGCGACATTACAGCTTTCTGACCAGCGCTTATAAGAAAGAGTACTACAGATGGGATTTCCTCCTACTGCTCAGACAGTTCTTGTGCGTCTTTTTGAGTGAGTTTGGCTACTTCAAGCCTTTGGTGCAAACTCTGTGCCTGCAGTTAGTCCTGCTGTGCTCACTCGCTATACAGTGGCACTACAAGCCCTTCAGCCTTGGCGAGGAAAGCCAGTACAGTTCAGTGCACCAGTCCGGCCAGTCAGAAACTGACCGAAGTGAACTTCCGCCTAACGCCAGCCCTGTCCCTATTCCCCAGCCCAACCAGTCAGAAAGTGAACGCATCCGCCCTGCCCCTATATACCTAGACTCCTCCGGCAGTATCAGTTCACCCAATTTGAGCCAAAGTCCGACTGTACCTGAAGGGCTATCCCCTCCTTTACCAACTACTTATAGAGAGGCTGCTAGTGGCAAACACCCCTCCAATGAACTGGAACTTCTATCCCTACTGGTGGTGAACATAGCCAATTATGGAGTCTTGTATATTCAAACCAACGGCGTTGGATCGGGCTTTCCAGTGGTATTGCTGGTATTTGTGCTGATTGGTATCGGCGGATTTGGGGTGCTTATGGCGATTTCGTGCAGGGAAGTCCCGATGAAAGTGAAAAAATGGCTGAGAGATTCGAGGTTCTGGCGTTGGTTCAAGTCGTTGTTCCCATTAAGCAACAAGAGGAATCACTCTTCTAGTCTTAGGTAAAAGTGCTGGGCAATCCAAAGATTCGCGTATTTCCTTTAAAATAACTGCAAATTTTGCATGAAAATGTTGATTTTGTACTGTGTATTTAGAGCTAATTGTTCGAAGTACACTTTTCTTGCTAATAGAATCTGCGATTTCAGTTATATTATGCTCAGCTCTCCAGCACTACATCAGGTCCCTAGTTTCTGCCCTAGGACTAGTTAGAAAATGACGTCCTCATCCTTCTCCTCAGCCGTCATACCCAGTATATCCGCAGGCTCCGCGATATGCCCAGTCTCCGCCTCGTGCTTTTCCCTGTTGACCCGCTCCTGCTCAATATGCTTTTTCTTCTTCTCCTGCACCTTCTTCAGCCGGAAGAAGTCCTCCCTGTCCATTTCATCCAGCTCCTTAATGATGTACGCAATGTTGTTCTGCACCCGGGGAATCACGACATTCTCAAGTGCATTGACACGTCTGCTGGTTATTTTAATGACCTCATCCAGCGTGATAAACTGCATTTGGTACCCAGCGATGACAATCAAGTTCTTGATCAGCCGGTGAAAGCGGTCCTTGCACTTGCTGATTGCAGCTCCGCCGCCCCCTAGGCCCAGCTGCTTTAGCATGCTTTCGTCGCCTTCTTCGTAGCGGCATTGGAAGAAGGGCAGGAACACGCCGGCTGCGTTGGTCTGGGTGATTTGCACTTGCAGGGAGGCGCGCTTTACAGTGTCAGCCAGAGTCTTCCCGAACTCTCCAGCTCCCCACTGCGCCTCTGCAAGCGCAAAGAGCGCTTCGCCCATTTCTCCCCCCATGCTCATCTTGGTCAACAAAATCTGCCTCATGATTTCGTTGAACTTCTTCTTAAGTCCATCCAGTTTCCGCTTCAGCAAGTCGTAGCCCTTCTTTGCACCTGCCAGCTTCAACTTCCACATCTGAAGCTGGCTGCGGCTGGGAATCACTCGCTGGTTTAGCATTATGGCGGACCAAAGAGGGAGACTTAGTGCGATTGCTCGGTATCTGAAGGCGGCGCAGGACCGAAGTCAGGTGCAAGGGGATTTGCAAAGGACCATGCAGGCCTGTGATTGCCTTGCAGCAGTGCATGCAGGGGATACACTGGACGAGCAGGTCCGTGCACTCCTGGATACTGCGACTGCTATCAGACATGAGCATGAAGAGCAGGCCAATGACCTGAATCAAGCCCGAACTCAAGTCTTGCAGTATACACAGAAGGCGGAAGCCGAGGCTAAGGCTCTTGTGATGGCTGCGGAAGCCCGCCTTCAAGCTGAAGTCACAGCTCTCAGCGCCCGTATCCAAAGCACCACCAGAGACCTACAGACCTCAGCGGACCGACTCGACCAGCTGCTAGCCTATCAAGACCATTTGGCAAGTATGAGGAACTAGTGATAGCAGTGGATACAGACTTGCAACTCATAGTAGTGGGCTTGTCTGATGCTGCTTTGGCTGTCATGTAAGGAACAATGGTGTTCGTAGATTTCTACAAAGTAGGTTGCTTGATTGGACTCTAGAGGCAAGTAGCAGGCTCGTCGGTTGATAAGTTCTGCATCAGACCATCGATTTGCGCTCATTTTAGACCAAAAGGTGTCGCTTATCCATATATAGCACCAATACATCTTAGCAAGCCAATCCCCTGCCTACCCCGCTTTCCCTCTAACCTCTCACTTTGTTAATCACATTCCCAGCCCTAGCCACTGTCCCTACCCTCCCCTTCTCCAGCCTGCTCGAAACTGCCATATAATGACGGACCGCCAGGCCGGCAAGACTGACTTCTCCCTCCACTCTTCTCCCTGGTTCCCCTCGGGCAAGCCAGCCGAAATGTACCCTCCACACAGCAAATACTCCTACTCCGTAGCAGGCCTAACCCCTTCAAAGTACCCCATTCGCGTACGTTCCAAGTTCCCTAATCGCAAAGAAGCCGGGGTGAAGTTTAAAGACTTCCCTAATATTGACACGGTCACGAGGGCGCAAAGTTACTTCAGAGACTTCTTTGAGTATGACTTTGTGAGGGAAAACGAAGTCTTGGTCACCATTGAGCATTGCGACCAGTGCCAGGAACATGCGGAAAAGACGCACCACGACGCAACGAAGTACGCAGCCTTCGCAGTGCACATCAAAAGGACGATTCTGACCAGATACTCCATGGTCAAGGTCCTAGTGAAGCCCCTCTCCGCCCTGGAAGGACAGGCAGGCCGGATGGGCTGCTTCGAAGTGCAAGTCTGCAGCAAAATCAAGACAAACGTGAGGAAAGAAAGCCTGCATTCCAAACTCGCGTCCTTGAAGTGGCCTGACACTGAGGAAGTTTTGGCCAAACTGGCAGACTTCCTGCCCACTTGTCAGTTGTTTGTGACGGTTTATGATGAAACTGCGAGTCAGAGTGCGACTTTGAAGGGGCTGAAAGTCGTGGTTCGGCCGAAAGTGGAATTTGTGGCGCCTTTGGACTTCGGACGCACTCGGCCGCAAAGCGCTTTTCCGACTTCTGCACGGTCCTTGCGACCGAAGAGTGCGAGCAGCACCCTCTCCCGCCAGTCCTACCTGACAGCCCGGCCCTCCCTGAAGTCCCCCGGCCTCCTCTCGACCCGCAAGAAGCCGCAGCCTGACAAAAAGAGCTACGAAGCCTTGACAGACCGAGAAGGCTGCTGCGCCTTCCAAAACCTCCCCCTTGACAACTATGAAATTGAGGTGTGTGAAAGTAAGGAGTACGCACATGCGATCCAGACGCTGAATACGCTGGAAGAAGGACAGGGAGCGGTTTCTTTCAATAAGTATGTGGGAGTGAAGCCTAGAGGGATTGCGACTGTGTCGTTGCAGCTGCTGTATAGTCCTATGAACTCGCTTGTTCCGAATGCGAATGTCCGGCTCCTAACCGCCCGCAGTGACATCTACCCTCTCCCCGAAACCAGCAGAGGCACATACGGCCTAGAAGTCCCTCACGGCGAATACACGCTCATAGCCACAGCCCCCGGCTTCCAAGACATCAAGAAACTCCTCCTCATTGACCACCCTGACTTCGCTCACTCTGAGGTCATGAAGGAAAAGGGACAGCGCAGAATCATCGTCAATGTCTCGGATGTGCAGACGGGAGTGGTGCTTACAGGCGTGCATTTGAAGCTGCGAGTCAACCAAAGCAGACTGAGTGACGAAGGACTGACAAGGCAGGAAGGCGACTATGTATTCCTGTGCGAAGATACAGGCCTGATATCGATAGAAGCCTCGAAGCCACAGTATTTACCCGCCTACTTGGAGCAAATCGTATCCCATCACCACGATTTCCTCATCAATGTGGGACTAGTCGAAGTCTCCACCACTGAATCCTCTATTGTAGTGCTGCACTGGAACCACCACTCTGACGACGTGGAGTTCCAGGTCGAAACGCCTGCAGGCCTGCAGACCTACAAGAACTCGGAAACGCTGTACTGCCAGCTCAGGGACAACCTCAGGTCCAGTGGAGTGGCCTGTGCGGTGGTTTCGCCTGGGTGTAAGGCCTGGGTCAGACTCAGAATCTGTATACTTGCGGATGAGTATACGACTACTGAGGCTTTTCCGTCGGCTTTGCAGGCCACTGGCCTTACAGTGAGTGTTTACCATAACAACAAACTGCTGAACACGGTTACGCCTCCCTATTTGCCGGGCAGGTACTGGGAAATCGGGGCGGTGAATGCTTCTTTGGGTGAGTTTGTGGAGTTTAACCTGGTTTTGCCGGAGAAAATGCAAAGTTATGAGGATAGGATTAACGATTTTATCGAAATGGCTGAGTATATTCGACTCAGTTCGGCGCCTTTGGCGGTTATTTTCTGCTTTGAGCAAAGTGGAGTGCTGAAAAGCACTGAAACTGGCAGGGAGAAGGTAGTGTCTGCGGATATCCTCAAGCGAGCTTTCACCTCATTCGTCCACTTCAAACGCGACGACTCCGCCGACCTGCTAATCGCAGGGCTGAAAAACACCCAAGGCACCGTCTCCCTATCCACAGTGAAGCGCAGATATGACCGGTACAAGCGCGAAGGCAGAAACACCCTGTTTAAGGCGCAAACTATCGAGAATTACGCGAGATTGCTGGGGATGGAGCCTATGAGTGATGCGGAGTTTCTGCCTTTGGCGGAGGAAGGCTTGAGAGCGCCTTTGCCGGAGACCTGGGAAGCCTTCTATGACGCTCGAGGCGACCTAAAGTACCGGAACCGCCTCACTGGTGACATAGTGAGTGACCACCCCAATGACGCCATATACCGCGAGAAGTTCCAAGCCGCCAAGCAGCTCAAGCGGGAAGAGGAGGAAAGGAAGCGAGTGGAAGAGGAGCGAATTAGAGCGGAAGAGGAGAAAATTCGGGCTGAGGAAGAGGCCAGACGCCTTGCTGAAGCTGCAATTCCCCCAGAACTAAAGGCCTTCCAAGCCACTGAAGCCTTCCTTCGAGTCATAGACCAGCAGGTACTTCCCACTCAGCTCCTCAACCCTGACGGCGACTCCCGAGAACTCGCAGACCAAGCAAAGGACAGAGTCGCACAAATGAACGCAATCGTCGAAAACCAAACCCTCAGCAATGAACTAAGAGACAAGGCAGGAGAGCTGTCCGACCTACTGCAGGCCGGCATACGGCGGCTCTACGCCCAGGCCAGACAGCTGAAGACCATGGAGTAGCCTAGTCTAGTCCTCTTCCAGGTTGATGCGAGACCCGAATTTCGCGTAGAGGTGGGCCTTTAGGGTCTTCATTTCCCGCTCCATCTCTTCCATCTTACCGCGGAGTACGTCGGCTTCGGCGGTTTCTGAGGCTTTGAGACGCTCGAGCCGGGAGAGAGCTTCGTCGTTGGTCAGCTCGACGAAGCTTTCGCCGATGAGGCATTTGGTGGAGTCGCCGATGAGGAGTTCGATTTCATCAGCGGCGTCCTGCACAGCATGCAGTTTCTCCTCTCTCGACTTCACCTCCTTCTCTAGGTCGTGCCACTCCATGTTCAGGATGGAGAAGCGGTTGATGCGCTGTTGGTCCTCCCAGAGAATGTCAGCCTCTCGCACTGCCATTGCAAGAGTAGCTAGTTACTAAGCTTCATCTTCTCGTCGGGTTCCTTGGGGAGTTGTCCCTGGGTTCTGGTGTTAGTCTTAGTCTCGGGAGGACGTGACTTCAGGTTTCCAAGAGTCGAGTTCCGCACTTGCGATTTCACCTTGTCTAAGAATCTACGGACTCCAGATACACAACTCCACCTGTTCCTCAGCCGCTATAGTAACATATTGCTTCTGCTACAGTAGTTATCGGGCGATTGACCTGCCGCCTGCTTCATTGCCTTGATCTGAGCAGCACTGCCTGCGCGACTGACAATAAGTCCACATTATTGCAAAGCCAATATCCTTAAAGAACAGCTTCGTCTCCAGGAAGACCTGTCCCTCAGTAGACCTAGGGGGGATGGCCGCGCCTACAATTGTTATCTGTATGAGGGAAACGGAGTTTAGCTTTTGCTTCCAAGAGAAGTGATAAAGTCTATCGACGTAAGAGAGAAAGCCATCGATTGCTTCATATTCCTCCCTCCTACATATGCAGTAATGCGTTTCTCTCCACCAGAAGACTTCCCCTATACTCATCTCGAAAAGGTGCAGAGTGACTGTATTGTCCAAGACTGGAGCTTAGATGGGTTAGACTAGCCCTTGTGAGTGAATTCTAGGAAGAGGAACGGAGGATTGTCAGGTCGCTAAGTCCGTTCTTATTAGTAGCTGCTTGTCCATTTCCATGCACTGATTCGTTACGCCTCCCACCACCCTTCATATAATGAAAAAATCAGGAGTGCCTACAGCTATACCCAAATCTCCCCGCCTCTCAGCCTCCACCATGTCCAAATCCAGCTCAAAAATGAGTCTTTTCAAGGCCGAATCCTCCAAATCCGAGAAACCCAAAGCCACTCGGACTGACGCTCGGAAAGTCGCCAAAAAGCCCACTCCTGTGGAGGGCAGAAACCTCCTTGATTACTCAGAGGCTGCTAATGCAGTGGTCACAGAAAGGGCAAAAACGGAAAGTGATAAGGAACTGATATCCGCTGCATTGGCGAAGCACTTTATTTTCGCGAGTCTTTCGCCTGAAAACCAACGAGTTATCATTGAAGTGATGAAGCATTATCGCTTGGCTGCACGGGAAATCGTGTTTGAGCAAGGTAGACCGGCGACTAATTTCTTCATAGTTGCTGCAGGGCGTCTAGAAGTGCTGGTGGGCGGACGGCTAGTCAATACACTGCAGTCTGGCGACGGCTTCGGAGAACTCGCCCTACTGCACGACACTTCCCGGTCCGCGACCATCCGCTCCCTAGAGCCCTGCAGCCTCTGGGCAGTGGACGGCAAGACCTTCCGCCGATTCCTACAGACCGTCAACTCCCAGAACTACGCTGAAAACAAAGCCTTTGTCAACAGTGTGCACATCTTTGCCTCACTCACTGAGGCGCAGCGGGAACACCTCGTCAACACTTTGGCTTCGCAGCAATTCGCCAATGGGCAGAAAATTGTGAACGAAGGAGACCCGGGAGAGCTGTTTTACATAATAAAAAATGGGACTGTGTCCTGCACGAAGGGCGGGATTGAAATTCGGAGACTGTCGAAAGGGGAATTCTTCGGAGAACAGGCTTTACTGTATGGCGGCACTCGAACTGCCACGATTACTGCAGTAGACGGACAGGTGAAATGCGTCTCAATCGGCAGACAAGAGTTGGAGCAGGTCCTAGGCAACCACTTGCAGCAGATTATATACAGAAACATACAGCGAATGGCCTTCGAACAGAACGACGTCCTAAAGCGGCTCAACAGAGACCAGACTGAGCGACTTATTGACACAATGGTGGTAAGGACCTACACCAATGGCCAAACGGTAATTCCGCTGGGACATCCCAAGGGAGCGAAGCTGTGGGTAGTGCTCAAAGGCGCTTTGGGCCCTAGTGGATTTCGAATAGTCGCTGAGACTTTGGCATGCTTGGGCGAACAATCACTATCGGAGGGAGCGGTAGGGACCTTCGCAGAGGCTTTGCTGGCTATTGGAGACCAGGTGCATATCGCGGAAATAGAGAAAAGTCAGTTGGAGGAGTGCATCGGAGGTGCGATTTCCCAAGCAACGGTCAACAATGAAGCTTTAAGCGTGCTGAAACGGGTACCACTGCTGCACGGCCTGGGGCCAGACCGTCTCCCCGCCCTTATTCCTGCTCTACTCATCCGGGAGTACAGAGACGGGGAAGTGATATTCCAACAACGTAGCCGCGGCGACATGCTTTTCATCATAAAAACCGGCAAAGTGGACGTCCTAAAGGACAGTGTGAACATCCGAACCATCACAAAGCATGACTATTTCGGGGAAAGATCAGTGCTTTTCGATGAAATCAGGACTGCGACAGTGGTTGCGAGCGGCCCTGTGAGCTGCTGGACTCTGCATAAAAACGACTTCCTGGCGATTGTGGATGAAAGTATGAGGAAAGTGATGATGAAAAGGATTGAGTTGCAGGACGATTCCATCGGCTTTGGGAATTTGGTGATAGTGAAGGCCTTGGGGAAGGGGATGTTTGGAAATGTGTTCCTCGCTGTTAACCCGGAAAAAGGCACTTTGTATGCCTTGAAAACCGTCAGTCGTCGTAAGATCGAAACCTACGAAATCGAGGAAAACGTCCTTTTAGAGCGCAGAATGCTACTCCAAATCGACCACCCTCTAATCGTCAAACTCATCAAAACCTTCAAAGACTCCAAAAGGCTCTACTTCCTCCTGGAATTCGTCAAAGGTCAGGACCTATTTGACGTATTGCGGGCAATGGGCCTGCTGAACGACGCAGATGCGAGGTTCTACGTGGGCTGTTTGGTGCTGATAATGGAGCATTTGCATGAGAGGGACATTATTTATAGGGATTTGAAGCCGGAAAATGTGATGATTGATGAGGAGGGGTTTCCCAAGCTGATAGACTTCGGGACTGCGAAGATGATTCAAAATCGCACTTATACGATTGTGGGGACGCCGCATTATATGGCTCCGGAGGTAATTATGGGGAAAGGATATGGCTTGGTGGCTGATATATACAGTATCGGCATACTCCTCTTCGAATTCGTGTGTGGATGCGTGCCTTTCGGCGAAGAGGAAGAAGACCCCTACGCAGTCTACGAGAAAGTCCTCGAACACCGTCTAATTTTCCCCCACTTTCTCGACCCTAGACTGCCCTCCCGCCCAGTAATTGAGCAGCTCCTCAACTCCAACCCCGCCCTTCGCCTGGGCGGCAGCATCGACCACCTGAAGGCACACCGCTGGTTCAAAGGCCTGGACTGGGTACTTTGCACACAGGACCAGTTGCTGGGACGGCAGATGCACACTCCCTACGTCCCTCCCACTCCCAACCTCAGCAAAGAGACCGCCGCCGCTATCTCCAAGCGCGCATTTATGGCCTGCATCGAGGTAACTCCCTATTTAGCGAGAGGAAATAGAGGAAGCGGGTGCGGAAAAGCCGAGGAGGAGGTCGGCGCAGGGCTGGGACCAGGAGTTTTGACTATAAGTCTAGCAAATTAGGGGGTGGGCGAGGGATTTGCGTCGACTTGCTTGGATTCTTCGGAGTCGCGGAGAGACTCGGCGATGGCTTGGGCGATTAGGTCCTCTTCGGTGACGTCCTCGCCATAGAGTGCAGACTGGAAGTCCATACCCCGGCTGTAGTGGAACTCAGGGGGCAGTGCCGCAGACTCCCCCGTCTCTTCTGTCCCTTCAGTCCCTTCCGCCCGCTGCACTGGCTTGAAATCCGGCAAAGTCGCACACATCAAAGTATTGTAGAAGAAAATCCCCACCGAATCCAAGAAATAGGACGGTCTGGGACTGTTGTGGTCCCCATCCACCAGGACTAGGTTCTTGTCGCCTGCGTACTTCTCGTGCAGGGCTTGTGCATGTGCAGGGACGATGAAAGTGTCTTCCTTGCCTGCAGTGAACAGGGCGGGGATGAAGCATTGGCCGACGTGCTCGATTGGGTTGAGGTCTTTGATGTCGAAGTGAGCCTTCGATTTGATGGATTTCCGGATAAGCTTCATAGCGGTGGACACTAGGAGTTTGGGCACTTTCGCGTAGTTCCTAGCCAGTTCCTCCGCCAACAGACTGAGCGAAGTGAACGGACTGTCCAGGATCATCCCGGCAATCGAAGGGTCTCTGTCCCCATGCAGCAGAGCAGTGACTGCGCCCATAGACCTGCCCCACAGGCCAATGCAGCTAGTCTTCCCTGAGGCTCTCAAGTGGGCCACAACACAGGCTAAATCGTCCCTTTCGAACCACCCTAGGGAGATGTACTCTCCTTCGGACTTGCCGCAGCCGGACAGGTCGAGACAGAAGACTGTGATGTTGCTGGGGAGCAGGTGGGGCAGGGTGGCGAGTGCTTCTAGGCGGGAACTGCTGTTGCCGTGCAGGTAGATCACGCAGGGAAGCTGCTCGCAGACGCGGTGGTCGGCCGCTGGTTCGAAGTGGGAGCATTTCAGTACAAGGCCTCTATCATTGGTGAGGTCCAAATCAGTCCTCACATAAGTCTTATGCCTGAGGCGGAACTCAGCCGGGCCCAAGTCACTTTCCACATATTCATCCCTGGGCGGACGGATGAACGCCTTCCACAGGTCTTCATAACTGCCCCCGAAGAACTTCTTCAAAAAAGACATTACTACAAGCTCTTTTGAACCGCAAGATCCCATGTTCTGTGGGAAAACGGAAAGGAAGCATAATCGTGCGATACTGAGGCTGGCTTTAGGAGTGGTGGAGGCTAACACCTTGACTTTCACCCACTAGGGAAATTCACTGAGGAACTGGGTGGAAACGAGGGTTTTCGCCCAGTTCTGGAGAAGCTGATTTGAGCAAAAGCATATTAACAGTTTCTGAGTATGTGTAAGCAGATATAGAGAAAATACGCATTTCACATACATTTTCCAGCTCATACCAGTCCCAGTCCTAGTGTAATTGTGTTTGTATGCATACTTCGCAGTTAAATCGCAATTTTCACCTGCAACAATCTGAAAACCCCCTATCCCAGCCGCCATTATAGGAAAGCTTATACATGGGACCGATGTGTGCCAAGCCCGAGGCCAATTCGCATCTCTTGGAAATGCAAGAAAAGCAGTCCGTCCCAGTCCAATACCGCATCACCGAGGAAGTCCTAGGCGAAGGCGCCTTTAGTCAGGTCAAAAAGGCCTATAACCCGCAAAACCACCCTGTGGCTATCAAGGTGATCAAGCTTTCAGACATGAAAAGAGACCGGCAGCTGATAAAGCGGGAAGTGGCGATTATGGAAAAAACACAGCACTCCTCGATTGTGGCCTATATCGGGTTTTTCCAGGACTTGGAGTACTGCTACATTGTGACAGAGCTGTGTGAAGGGGGCAACTTGATGGAGAAAGTGAGGAAGCGGGGGAAGCTGCCGGAGACAGAAGGAGTGGAGATAGCCAAAAGTCTGCTATCTGCCCTGAGATATATACACGGAATGGGCATTTGCCATAGAGACCTTAAGCCTGAAAACGTGCTTTTCACCCGAGAAGGCTACGCCAAACTGTCCGATTTCGGCCTGGCGCGCAGTCTAGTGGACTCCCGAGACATCAGCCTGGTGGGCACGCCGTACTACCTAGCCCCAGAGGCCTTGACTGGCCAATATAGTGCCAAATGCGACCTTTGGAGCCTGGGCGTTCTCCTCTATTTCGCACTCATTGGCCGCTTGCCCTTCCAAGGCACAGACTGGGCGGACCAGCAAGCCAAAGTCCAGTCCGGCCAGATCTCCGACTGGGGCAAGCTAACCCACTCCTGCAAGTTGTTCCTCCTGAAGCTGCTGCAAGTGAGTCCCAAGGTGCGGGCCAGCGCATCCGAGGCCCTGGACGACGTCTGGCTGAGTCCTAGTTACTGCTAGTGCCGGGATGTGTGCATAAGAGAGAACTCGAGTCGCTCCAGTAGGGCTTTTACTTCCTTTATTTTGGCATGTAAGGGCTGGGTGTCGCTTTTTAACTCGTCTCTAGCGGTCTTGATAGCCTCTCTTTCCGCCTTATAGAGCACTGCTTGGCGATACAGCAATTCCCTATAAAAGGCGACTTTATTTGGAGTATTTAGCATTGCATGGTTGAAATTAAGCCCGCAAATTACCAATTTGGCAGCCGCTCGCGTCTTTTTGATCTGAAACAGCGTCTTTTCCTCCCTGTCCGACAGGGAGAAGTTCCTATCAATGACATACACCATCATAGAGACCAGGAAAAGACCCCACAGGCCACAAATCAGTGCCACGACTCTGCCCAGGTGCGTAGTGGGGTAGAAATCTGCGTAATTCACTGTGCTGATGGTCATTAAGGCTAGCCAGAGAGAGTTGTAGTAGGGCTCGTAGTCTAAAGTCGATATGTCCATATAAGGCCGTTCGAATACTCGCAAAAAGACTCCCAGCACCAAGGCAGTGGGCAGGATGAAGACCAACGCCATAGTGATGGGTCTCAGCCGCACAAATGACCTCAGCGTGAAGCTAATCCCCGGCTTCACCCGGTTTTCCCTGCAGACTTGTCTGGAATGCGCATCCACATAGCCTATTAGGTACAGCACATTCCTCGCTAGGAAGTACAGCCTTGCAAACGAACATAAATAGAGGATTTCAGACACAGTGTAGCACACATCCGTCCACTTGTACAGACTTTCAGTGTACTCATGCTCCGTCAGCCGCACTTCGCCAGAAACGTACGGATAAGGGAAAACCGCTAAAATCGCTAGGTCCAGCAGCAGTGCCAGACCCACTCTGCCGCGGGGAATGAAGAAGAATAGCGTTTTATTCAGTTTCTGAGGGGAAAGTAAGGAGTATTGCTTGGCTTCGTTGGCTGTAATGTGCTCCAAACTTGCGAAAAGCACAGCTACTAGTGTCAAAGCCACGTTCATCCACCGTAGAGTGGCAGCCCCGCCCTCCTCCCTGCAGTTATCATGTGTTCTCCGCAGGGAATAGTGGGCTTCGTAGTCGACTGTCTCGAACGCCAACCCCGCCAGCGCTGCAAGCGTGACCAACACCCTGCACGTCGAAGTCTGCACAGTCATCACCCGGTCCCTCCTCACAACCGCCAAAGTCAGTTCAGGAGACGCATCTGATACCCAGCTTTGCGACCTTTTAAGCATGTCTCGATTATAGCGCTTTCCCACCCTAGACACCTTCACTGTCTCCATACATCGCGCTTGTAAAGATGAGGATGTGGCGAAGAGGGATTTGGAGCTGAGGAGGGAATGCAGTATGGAGGAAGTCGTATATAGGCATATGGATAATATAGGCGGAAGGGGTGGATTTGGAAGGAAATGAAGGGCTTTGGAGGAAAAGCTGCTGAAGTACAGACGTGCAGGCAGACATCCAGGCTAGCAGTGGTCTCCTCCGAAGTCGCTCCCAAGGAAAACCCTGTGCGCGAGTGACTTGAACTTCGAGTATGGGAGGGGATATATGAGAACCAGGAGATTGCGAAAGGGTTAGGCTGGTTAGACAGCTGGGCCACTTCTCCCATTGGGACGAGTTCTGCGATATCCGCGCAGACCACCGCAACTTCAGCACCAGCTGACTCATGCAATTGGGTCCTGGCTAGCACAACCTGGAGACACTCTACGCTGCAGCCTTCGCCTCTCCTTTTCTCTCTAACCTGCATGGTCTACCAAGTGGACAAGCTGCAGTTCCGCAAGGACAAAGATCTTGTCTTTGTGGCCAAGCTGAAGGGCGCGTTCTTCACTAAGCGGTGGAGAAGGTGTGTGAAACTACGCACTTGCAGGTGCTGCCGCCCTCAGTCCGCACTGGAGACAACATGTGTCAAGATCTACTAATGACCCTGTCCTGCATGAACTCCATCGAAAGCTTCATTCTCTACAAAGACTCGAAGCACTGTACACACAGAAAGCCCAAAGCAGCACTTCTACGCCATGTGGAAGTCCTAGAAGACCTAGTAAAGCCATAAGCCAGCATGGATATGGACTCTGATGAGGAAGAGGGCAAGTCGTCGTGGATATCCTACCGGGCACTCAAGAAGGCGGCGGATGTCAGAAGTTCTTTTACTAAGGGAGTTAACTCCCCTGGAGCCTGGCCCGGCATCGGCTCCGAACGACGTGCGAACCAAGTCACCAACGTCAGTCTGTCCTTCCTCAACGTCCACTGCAAATACCGAGAAAACCGCCCTAGCGAGGCCTCCACGGCTGAGCTGGACCAGGTCCTTCGAGAGACTGAGGAGTTGCAAGCACTCGTGAGGAGTCGGGAGGAACACTATAAGGCGAAGTATGCTGTTATGATGGGGTACTTGCAGGAGGCTGGGAAGAGGAAGAAGGACGGGGATGTGAGGGCCAGTTTAGGGTCGGTTTCTACTCGTCGTATTCAGTCCGACAGCCCAGCCTGGACTTCCCACCTCGCCTGCCAAGCCGAAATCGAAACCCTCCAACACACGATTTCCCAGCAAGAGCAAATCATCGAAGGCCTACAGAACGCAGTAGACAGTCTGCACGAGAAACTCGCCCAGCAACGAAAAGCCACCCAAGCCAAAGTGAGGCGGAAAAGCAACCTTTCCGCCCTGCAGTAGCCAAAAGCCTGCTAAACAGAGGGAAATAGACAGCGTAATTCTCCGTAAAACAGCGATTTCCAGGCTTTTCAGACCTATTCGAGCCTGTCTTCTTATCCTAACTGACTGGGCACGGCATGTTGCCGCCACTACTGAGACTCGCGACCTTCTCCACCTTCCCACTAGCGCAGTCCAGCATGTGCACCTCACACACCACATCTGTTTCCCTGGTATAGTAGGCCTTGCTGCCCTGGACCTGAGGACACACGTTGCTGTCCTTCACTGAGAGGTCGATGGGGGTGGAGACAGCGGCGTTGGTGCTGCCGATGCGCCAGCGGATGCAGACGGAGTCTTGGAGGATGAGGAGGTCGTTGTTGTGGGCGATGGCGGTGGTGCCGAAGGGCTTGGGGAGGGTCATTTTCAGCGCGGAAAAGCGCTCTGTCTGTATATCAAAGATTTCGACTCCCTGAGTGTCCCAGCCGCCAGCCAGGTAAATCTTCCTCTGGTGCTCGCAGGGGCTGAACTGGTACCGCACAGTCTGCATCTTGTCCCTGAACTCAGTCCAGGTCTGGGTGCGCAGGGCGAGTTTCTCCCCAGAGGTCAGTTTGGTGTTTCCCCCGCTTTGGAAGCCTCCGAAAAGGTAGACGAATTCCTCACTATATACGATGCCGGGGTTCGAGCGACCACTCGTTAGACTGGGCAGATCCATGACCTGGCCTGAGGCAGTGTTCACATGCACACATTGGCGCTCACTTGTGCCTTTCCCCCCGCAGTATATAATGTTGGCATCCGGCAGCACGACACTGACTGTCAAATTGGACAAATTGAGTGGCTTGCTGAGCACCACTTTGTCCAAGTCCGTAGTCGAGGAGTTCCACTTGGCCAGCAGTTTCCCTCGAGAAAAGGGCACAAAGAGAGTAAACCTCTGCGGAACTATGGTGAGCGCCGGCCTCTGGACCGCTATTGGCTGTATTGGGATAGGAGCGGGCTGGACGGGGATGTAAGCCTGGGCAGAGGTATTGGCAGGGACTGGCATGCTTGGGGCGGGGGAAAGGCCGGTGGTTATCTTGGCAATGAAGTAGTCCTCGTAGTCGCCCATGGTGCCGCCGCTTTGGTTCAGAGTTGCATGGAGCGAGGCTATGTCCGCTTCCATCCTAAGCAGCGGGTCCACCTCCACCAAACTCGCCTCCTGCGGCCACCTCGCCTCTCCCAAACTATACACATAGAAGGAGAACCCAGACAGCTGGAACTGCGTCGAAGTCAAAGGCAGCACCTTCTCCTGGTTAAACACCGCCACTCTGCGAGTGAAGCAGTCGTGCAGGTAGTCCAGCCACTTCTCGTACTGCTTGCAAACTGCGTTGAGGCGTTGCTTGGCGTCGAAGTACTGCCGCTGCTCGAATTCGGAGAGGCGGCCGACCAGGGACTGCCCCATGGCGAGTTGGCGCTTTTGCATGCGATAGGCGTCTGCGCCGCCGAGTTGATAGAAAACAGAGAGGTAGGAAATGGGGTTGCTGTCGTGGACTTCATTGTGGGACTGGTACTCGTGCTGACTAGTGCAGTTGTCACATAGAAAAATCGGCTGCTCGCGACAAAGGCAGAACTTGGTGGGCTGCATACCGCACATGGCGCACATTTGGTTGCCTGGGCCCATCGAGTGGTAGCCGTATACAGGGAACTGCTCGAAGTCCCTATAGAAGGCTTTGTATTGGCGGGTTTGAGAGGGTTCGGACCTCTCCATACATATTTGATTTCTGTATTCCTGGGGTATGGCAATACTCGACTCTATGCGAATTTCTACAATTTTGCTGGATTTTCGACTGACTTTTTATCGAATTTGCACGTTTTCTCCAACTTTACCCCTTTAGCCCTCCTCAAAACACTAAATGTCTGTCTCTAATCCAGAATATGAGTAAACTGCCCGATTTCTTGTTCTCACCTCGAATCTATCCCTTCTCTCCTATCAATACAGGCAAATCTAAGTTAAAAAGAGCCTAAGTCCTCCCTACAATTTCGCCTCTTTCCCCATTTCCCTCGCTTTTACCCCGAAAACCTCTTCAAACGGCTTCACATTCCCTTCTGGATTGTGTCTTTTCCCAGTATTATGGTCGTCATAAATCGCAAAAACGACCTTTCGGAACCTATTGGAGTACCCAGGACTCATGAGCACTTCCTTGATCAAGGCCGCTATGCAGCGGGGCGGGTTGCAGAAGGCTCCACAGCCCCAAGCACTGAGCACAATGGAGTCATGGCCCTGGGTGAGCGCGAGTCTGAAGCAGGTGCGCAGCTTGGCTTGCGCAAGGGAACAGTCAGCGTCCTGCAGCCAAGGCCCCACTCCCGGCTTAAAGACCAGAGGAGGCCGGACGAGGGCTGGAAGGGCGATAAAGGCCAGGGAAACGGGGTGGGGCAGGAGTGGGTATCCAGCCTCTTCCAGACCTCGAAACACACTCACATTCGGAGTATAGATAGCGCCTGTCGGGCGAATTGGGTATATTGCGTACTGCTGGCTATATAGGAAGTAGGCATAGGCAGACCGTCTGAATATGTTTTCCTCCTGTGCAGCTGCTCCGTTCCTCACTCCTCCCCCGGGTGTGACCGGATTGGCCATATTCAGCACCACCGGATTCAGTCCACTTCGCTTCAAGCGGATCCCTGCTTCCAAGCAGTCGCCCTTGTATATCTCCACTTCAGTGTGCGGACTGACTCTTCCTCTGTCTTGGAGGTCGGGCAGGTCTGATTCCCTGGTCACTGTAAGGCTGATGGGCGGGTTGGGGAGAGGCAGAGGGACTAGAGAGCCGGAGAAAGGGTACTGCTGGGCTTTCAGGATAGCCAGAGTTTCGCTGAAAATGGAAATTCGCCAGGAGTGAAGCTGAGCGAAGTCGATTTTGGACATTTATAGATAAGGAACGGACTGGTTTTCCCTATCATTTGGAATTATCAACGAAACTCAGGCTCATTTTTCACTTTTTCGAACTGAAAACTTCCCCAAAACCACCGATTTCCTCTATTTCCCCCTAATTTCCCACAGTCTTTCCTAAATCCTCTCTCCTCCTCGTCACATCCACGTCCTTTTCTAGCCACAACTCCATACGGACTATAATGGCCGAGTTCGAAGAGCCCTTCTGCGGCTGTTTCAACGACGTGCCAGTGTGCCTGATAGCTTGTTGCATCCCAGGCGGCGCCTGCTACTTCGAAGCAGTTGCAGTGGACACTGTCACTCAAGAAGGCCTCGTCATACCGTTTCTACTGCCCTGCTGCCTGAGCTGCATCGGTGGCGCCATCAACAGAGGCAAGATCAGAGACCATTACAAGATTGATGGGTCGTTTGTGAGTGATCTCGTCCTTTCGATATGCTATTTGTGCTCTGCTACGCAGGAATACCGCGAGATGAAGAAGCGCGAAGGTAAATAAGTCCTAGTTAGTCCTTCCTTCAGGTAAATGCGCAAAGAGCCGCCATCTCCCACCACTTCCATCCTCACAGACCTGGCCACCAGCATAGGGGAGCTGGAAGGCAGCAGATTGCTGCGGGAAAGGGGTCCCAATATAGGCATAAAAGAGAGTTTGACTTGGAAAGGGGCTGGGTGCAGCCGCTGCACCTGTCTGTGTGGGCGGTGCTCATGCTGCTGGGGGCAATTACAGCGATTGTGGGGGTCGCAGTGGATTATGCAGGGGAAAAACTGCTGGCTTATAGGGCGGTGTGGTCCTTTTCAGGAACCAATGTGCCGAGTTTTCTACTCTGGCTGGGCTACTCCCTATTCTTCTCCTTCCTCGCTGCCACCGCCTGTCTCCACATCAGTCCCGAAGCAGAAGGCTCGGAAATCCCTGAAATGAAGTCGATTTTGTCCGGCACGCACATTCCCAGGTACTTCTCCCTGCAAACCCTCGCAGCCAAGGCCATTGGCCTGGTCTCTGCCTACGCATCTGGCCTGTCTATCGGGCGAGAAGGTCCTTTGGTGCACATTGCAGGCTCTATTGCGCACAATTTGGGCCGTTTGGACTGCTTCCGGCCCATTTTCAATGTGAATTGTACGTAGAACGACACGCTAAGGAGTCAAATTCTCGCAGCCTCGGTAGCTGCAGGCACTGTGGCTACCTTCGGAGCGCCAATCGGAGGAGTTCTATTCAGTATCGAGGTGATTTCCACCTTTTACGTGGTGAATAACCTGTGGAAAGCCTTCTTTTGCTCCATTTGGTGCTGTGTCATGTTCACAGTCCTGCAATACACAGCAATTGCTGACTCGCTGTCCAGTGGGCACTTCCTGCCCTTCCAGTTTGACAGGGAAGTGGGGCTGTATGCAGGGTTGGGACTGATTTGTGGACTGATTGGGGCTCTATTTGTGCACTTGACATATGGATTTATCTGTATAAGGAAACATGCTTTGGTGCGGTGGACGACGCACAGATACCGCTATACCTTGCTGGTGGCTGGACTGTGTGCACTGTGCACCTACCAAGCAGGGTACCTGCAGCTTTCTGATAAAGACGTCCTGCGAAGCATGTTTAGAGACATAGAAGACAAGGAACGCGACCAGCCCTGGGAAGAGCCCAGCACCGGCTTCAACTTACTGATCTTCACTCTCTGCAAGCTGCTAATGACCGCCCTCTCCTACAGCACTCCTGTGCCCTGCGGCATCTTCATCCCCACGTTCACTGCCGGAGCCACACTAGGCCGTCTCTATGGGTATATCCTAGGGAAGGTGGGAAGCACTGCTCACATCGGCGTCTATGCAGTAGTGGGCGCCGCAGCTCTGACCAGCAGTGTGACTCACACTCTCTCTGTAGCAGTGATTGTCTTCGAACTGACCGGAGACATGCACTACATGCTGCCTATGCTCATAGCAGTGCTGCTGGCCTATGCTGTGGGCAGTGCACTCAGTGCTTCGGTGTATGACTGCTGGTTTGACATGAAGCGGCTGCCCTACCTGCCCACTGTCAAGTCGCAGCACTTGTATAGTCTCAGGGCTGCGGACTTTCTCAACTTCGACCAGCCTTTGGCCTATTTAACGCAGAATAGTGACCTAATGGCCTGGATCGAGAAGCTCGAAGCTGCCTTGAGCAGTGGACTGCGGCGAATGCCAATGGTCGACGAAGAAATGACGCTCATAGCAGACTACCCTACAGACAAAATCCGCAAACACGTCCTGTTCGAGTACAGCCAAGTCAGTAAAGACATGCCACTCACTGCAAAGGGCAAGCTAGACGACTACTTCCTCCGTCTAATGGCCTATAGACAGGGTGGCTCCGAGGTGGAGAAGGGCGGGGAAGTGGTTCCTGGCTTTGCCTTTTCGGAAGTGCTGTCGGAGCTGCCGGAAGTGCGGAGTTGCTTTGCACGCACAGTGGACTGCAGCAGTGTGGAACTGGCGGGGGACGCAGCGCCTTTGATTGTGGCGGAAACCATGTCGCTGGGAAAGGTGCATTTCCTGCTTATGATGTTAGGAGCGCAGCAACTCTATGTCACAAGGAAAGGAGCACTGGTGGGGGTAATCACCAGGGACAGCTTTAGTAAACATGGCACTTAGTCGTTTCAATAATGACCGACAGTCCTGGGAGCAGTGTCGCTTCTGACCTGCCCACAGCACCTGAAGACTCTGAAGCCATGGTAGCCGCCCTCTCCTCCAAAATCTCCAAACTCAAGTCTCTCCTCGTCAAGGCCAAAGTCTCCATCAACGACTTCAAGCGCAAAGGGGAAGACTACGAAAAGCGCCTTCAGGAAGAGCGGAATCTGAGCACCTTACTGCGTGAAAAGATCGCCCGGCTCGAAGAGCCGCCCAGCATGGAGGAAGTGATCTGCGTGAAAGCCCGAGTGAAAGTAGACGAGGAAGTGTGGGTCCTAGTGAGGACTGTGGGACTGGGCAGCAGGTGGTACCCTGCTTCAGCTCTGTACCTGTCTACAGGCAGTTTACCAGAGGTGTTGGACTCGTCCTGTTCGCAGACTTATGTCAATGATGTGGTCAAGCAGTATGAGGACCGGATTTTCAGACTGCAAGCTTCGGCGGACAACTACGAAGACACTATTCGCGACCTGCAAAAGGCCTATAAAAGCCTTCAGGAGGCCTATAAGGACCGAGAAGCTGATATTCAGGCCTCAAACTACCTCGAAACAGTCCTCCAGCCCAGCCAGTCACTCCTTGATACTCTCACTTTGTGGGTAATTGAGGACAACTTTAGGGCGGATTCACTGCCTTCCATACAACAACAATCCGCACATTTCGCGAATTCCCCCAATTCTGGCTCTGCACAGGCCGAAGAAGCACTGAAAAAGCAGCTTTCGGAGTGGCATTCGCTGGTGCTGGATGTAGCCAGACGCTTAGCGCACTGCAGGAAGGAACAGCAGGCTCAGGAAAGCGCGTGGAGGGCCACTTGCGACTCACTAGTCAATGAAAAGGAAGAAATTAAGGGTAGTTTGAACCGGGTGAGGAGCGATTTCGCGAGGAAAATGGAGGAATATGAGCGGAAATTGGCGAGTTTGGGGGCTGCTGGCGCACTGGAAGCCAGCGAACTCCGCAGAGAAGTGAGTCGACTGGAGCAGGAAGCGAAGTCCGGGGTGAACACTGCCTACTTGCGCCACGTAGTGGTGCAGTTCCTGACCAGCAGTGATGTGGAAGTAAGGGACAAGCAGATGCAGGAAAGACTGATCCACGTGCTGGGCACAGTGCTGCAGTTCAGTGCTGAGGAGCTCGTGCAGGTGAGGAGACACAGGACTCCCAAGGGGGTGCTCACCAGGTGGCTGGGCGTAGAGTAGCATGGCTCCTACACTCAGTAGGTCGTAAGTGCATTCTACTGCGATTGATTACGTCTCCTTCTCTTCCAGTCTCCAGTAGTGACCCGCGTCCTTGCCACTGCCCCGCTCCATCACACAGAACCCGCACACCAGCAGCAAGTGCAATACAAACACACAGAGGAACAGCAGCACCGTCCACTGCACCGGAGTGTCGCCCTGCAAAGGCTCCATACGCGTGGAATCACTGTAATGGGCAAAAGTACGGGCAGCGGGGATCGAACCCGCGACCTACTGCGTGTGAAGCAGTCGTCATATCCACTAGACCATGCCCGCTTGTCTCCTCAACTCCCCGCTTCCCTTATATAGTGTGCAGCCCTCCTCCCTCTATCCCTATAATGGTCAAGGGATTTGTCATCAACATACCAAAGTCCGAGCGAGACCCTTCCGACGGTCCGAAGCGGCCCAAGACCGGCTTCATGTTTTTCAGCATAGAGAGACGCATTCGACTAAAGGAGGAGCTGCCGGGACTCAGCATTGCTGACGCTAGCAAGGTCATCGGCGGGGAGTGGAGGGACCTCAGTGACCCGGAGAAGCACCCCTTCAACGCACTGGCGGAGAGAGTGCTGGAATCAGGCTTGGAGACGCTCAGCAAGTCTCTAAGGTTGGTGTGTATGATGGAAAAGCAACGGTAGAGAACGCAGAGGTAAAGCAAGGAAAAGAACTTGCGAAAGCTCATACTTGCTAGACCCAACTTTAGCGAAAGTGTGGAAATCTAAGGGAATTCCTTATCTCCCCACTCTCTCTCACACCATCTTCTTTCCCTACTGCCGTCCGCGTCTTAATTCTGCACCAGGACACTGTACAGCTAGGAAGTAATTAAGGGGAAACTACTTCGAGTGGGCAAGCTTTCGGTTGCGTCTCTTAATCATTAAAGTGCTGTCACCCACACTAGTCAGGTCCACGTTTGTGACAGGGGCAGGGAGCAGGTCTTCGTTATGCAGGGCTTTGTGCTGTAGCACTAAGTCACTCTTGGCGTGCAAGCTCGATAGGTCGTCGTGAGTGGGGATCGGAACTTCGCTCCGACGAAGTGAGCCGTGGGAAGGCTGGCAAGCATCCCTAACCTTGAGAATCGGACTTCCTTGGAAGAACTCCAACAGGACTCTCTGGACGAAGTAGTTATTAGAGTGCATGCTCTCTTCCACATGCATTTCCGGATTTTGGTCTGCCATTGAACGATTATTATACCCATATTGCCCGAATGTTCAACTATCAGACGAACAAATTGTGCAGAGTTTAGAACTGGACTCAGATGCCCCGTAGCCATTTAATTCCGTCCCGTCCACTCTCACTAAGAACCAATTGTCCTTGACCTGCTTTTTCCCTAATAAGTGCACTGTTGAGGCTTAGAGGTAGCGATTTCTAAGCTATTACAGCCTATTTCAGTCCTGAATTTATCCTATCAGTTTATTTCCCAGGAGTTTGGCAACTCGACTCGCCCACTAGAGTTTTCCCCCTACAGACCGTCTCAAACTCAAGCCAGAGTCTCTCCTGCAGCGTCTGCGCATACACCCAGGGCCCAGTCCCGCCCTCACTCCCGTCTTCGCCTTTCTGCAGGGCCTGGAACTCGCCCAAACAGTCAACAGAGTCTGTCAGCTCTGGTACCAGACTGTGGAGCAGGTGGAAGTCTGGAAGCCACAGGCTGCTGCACTCAGTGACCGAGCCGAGGGCCTGTTCGAGACCATTGGAAACAGGGTCAAAGCCGCTCACAAGCGACTAATCCAGGCAGAAAGCCACACACAGACACTGGACGAAACCGCAGCACCCACCCTAACCCCTTCAACACTCACAGAAAGTCACGTCCTTTCCGCCTGCTGGAAGTTCCTGTACTGGCACTCGCTAGTGAAAACTTGCTTGGAGTGTGGACAGCCGGAGGGCAAAATGCGGTTCACACAGCTGCTGAGGAGGGCGATGTGTGGGAACTGCCGCAAACTCGAGAAGTACCAAATGATCGACCATCATGCGGCCTTGCGAGACCATGGGGTCACGAAGAAGGACTTAAATCGGTTCAAAATCGACGGATTGCGCATATCGGATCCGCTGAGGGATGGGAAACAGCTGTATGTGTACTACAAAACAGCAATTGAAGCCCTGCTAAAGCAGAAAAACTGCACTCTGCCAGAGCCGCCGCCCCGCCCTCCCCGTCCCACCAAGATTCCGCCCGTTTCCCTCGAAGTGAAGAAGGCGCAGAGGCGTGCTCAGCGGCGTGAGTGCGTTTTAGCGGCCCTCAAGACCCTCAGCATCTCCGAAACCACCTTCGCCCGAGACCTCCTAGAGACTCCCGACAGCTGGGCGGCTCAGTACATCTCCGGCCAAATCCGCGTTTCCTCCTCCAAAGTGCCAATTCGCCTGGAAAACCAGTACCGGAAGTGGGAAAACGACCGAATGGGCGGCCCGGCCAGTCGCCGTTCCAAAGGCTATGAGGGCGATATCACCTCCCTGCGAGTCCAGCGCCCCAAGCCTCCCTCTGAACCCTCCCTGTCCCAGGCCAGTCTCCCTGCAAAGAAGCGGAAATTGACGGAAGACGACTTTGTGCAGCGCAGAGAGGAGCTGATAGCGCGTTTGGCGCAGATGGGCGTGTGTGCGGACACTGTGGAGTTCGAGGACCCGGATGAGGAGGCGTATAAGTATGTGCATGGACTGATGCAGGACATTGGCCCGGTCGCAGGGGCGATTTGGAGGAAGAATAGGCCGACTTTCAGTGGAGTGGGGGTCAAGATAGACGAAAAAGGAGGTAAATAGGTGAGAAGCAGATGCAGGAAGTCGCTAGTGGTTTAGAGAAGAACTGCTCTTTCTCCAAGTGGGAAGGCAGACTTGGGCTTACAGGGTGAGTTAAGTCCCGATTTCAAGAAGATGAATAGAGGAAAGCGCGAAATAAGGCAAAAGCTGCTATTTCCCTACAGCACTGCCAAAACAGGCCAATCAATAGGCGGAATTCCTGGACCAACCGCTTTTCCCTCACTAAAAACTCCATTAGAACTCCATTCCCGGCTCTATTCCAATATAATGACTTCTTCCCTCCATCGCCTCCTCCTGGAAATCCTCAAGTTCCTTCCTGCCAAAGAAGTCCTCGGCCTCTCCGGCCTCAGCCGCTCTTGGCACCGAGCTGTAGAGGCTGAGGAAGTGTGGCTGTGTCTTCTGCCAAAGACTGGGCTGGAGGCCTGGAAACTGCTCCAAGCAGAGGGCTTCAGTCCGAAAGGTGCTTACCGGAAGCTGTATGGGCGCTATGTGGCGCTGATTCGAGGGAGTGAATTGGTAGTGTACCGGTACCAGACCGATGAGTGGGAAGCCAGGCAACTGCCAGTCTCCCCCACCGAAGCAGCAATCCTCACCCCCTTAGAAGCTGGGGAAATGCTATGCATCGGCCCTATGCAGCCCAGTGACACCTGTAAAATCCAGGTCTGCAGCGGTGCTACGAAGGCATTAGGTAGCCGATATGAGTATAGAGACTTCTCAGGAGTCTGCAAAGTGGCCCAGTTCGCCTACTCCTTCGCAGGGAAGGACTCGAAGCTATGTGAAAGGCTGGACCTGGGGAGTGGCTTGTGGCAGACTATCGGGCAGACTATACGTGCGCGGCATGCGTTCAACCCAGCGCCCTGTGCGCCCTTTATCTACTTGGCGAATGGGAACTGTCCCAATGTCGAGCGCTTTCACACGCAGACTCTGCTGTTTTCCGAACTCAAGGTTAAACCTGCGCTGGACACTTCTGTAGCGGCGGTAGTGTTTGAGGAGCGGCTGATTGCGATTGGCTTGCACAATGCATGTGATTGGGACTTGAGGTCAGGACAGGGGAGAAGCAGGAGACTGCCGCAGCGACCGTTGAGGGCGTGGAGCAGCTGCCAACCTGTGCTAGAGGACGGGCGAGTGATGTTAGCGTGGGGCTACAGTGGCCTTTGCGTGGTGGCGACTTTAGACCTGCGGAGTTGGGAGTGGCGCTGGCACGAAGCTCCTAGTTTGAAATGATTAAGTCGTTACGAGTGACAATTCTGCAGTGTGAGGACCTGCCCTCACCCCTTGCCATTCGCATGCACGCGGCCGGCTCTCGAGTTCGGCAAGTTGCAGTGCAGAAAGCCTTTGAAACCTGCAGTGAAGCACATGTCACCCTGAAGCTGTACTGCGCTGGAGAACTTATTGGTCTGCTGCCGCTGTTGCTCAGTGCGACTCAGAGCGAAAGCAAATGGCTACCGGTCTCTATCTCGCCTGAGGAGATCCGCTGGAGTGACATTATTGGCGAGGTCAGCCAGGGTCCCCGCATACATGTCTGCATCGACCCTCTGCGAGCCCTCTCACCTATCCTCGAGCTCACTGAAACTCGGGAGTGCTCCTTTCTTGACTCCTCCTTAGAAGACTCCAGCCTGCTTTCCACGCTGCAGAAGGAAAGGGAAAACCACAGTGCAACTCTACGGGAAATGCAGGTGAAAATGATGGAGATGCAGCAAGAGCTAGTGAAGGTGAAGTGGCAGAGCAGGATGGAACTCGAGCAGGTAGCAATGAAGTGCAAGTCTGAACTAAGTGTAATGTCCGCGGCTCTCGAAAAGGCCAAATCAGTCCTCAAGAAAGAAAGCGCGAATACAGATCTGCTCAATGGGAAGCTGAAAGCAGCTGAGGAGAAGCTGAGGGAAGCTGCAGAAACGGGTCGTCTCAGGCAAGAACTCCATTCAAAGTCGAGTGAAGTCGCGGATTTGACTAGGCGACTAGCAGCTGCTGAGGCCGCTAATGGTCTGCTGGAGTCCCGTCTCCGCGACTCAGAAGCCAAACTTGTGGATTCCAAACTACGCACCTACGACACGCCCAAAAAGTCCACAGCCCCCTCAGAAAAGGCCTCTGAGCAGTCTCAGGACCGCCCTACAGACTGCATTATATCCGACCTGGTGGATGACTTGCTGCAGGACTATATCCAGACTCAGAAAGTCACTATACCTATCGTTAGACTCGCAGAAGGAGTGTATGTAGTGGGGAAGAAACAAGTGGAAATGAAGGTTTGCCGGGGACTGATTGCGGTGAAGGACAGAGGAAAGCAGATGTCTTTGGAGCAGTTTCTGCGTCTGCACGACCTGCAAAAACAGTCGTCAGCGAAGCTAACTCGCCCCAGGCCGAAGAGCGTAGAGCCAGAGGCTCAGCGCCACTTCCGCAGTATGTCCAACTTCATTGACCTCATAGCCCGGCCATATGAATCCTCCATTGACACTTCAGTCCGCATGCACACAGACCACTCCTTGGACCGGGCTTCTGACTTTAGCCGCGGACTAGCCTTACCCTTTCGAGCGGATGGCAGGCCGGACTACCGCAAAAGCACTATCAGCAGTGGGAATAAACGCAGAGAGAAGCGGGCCAGCATTAGCGAGCGAAGCCGAATCTTACGGTTATAGGTAGATAAGGAAACCTATATAGCGTATTGTGTGCAGGGATTGCAGTACTGAGAGTGCATCAATTGCCTGGAATAGTGCAAATGTAGATGAAAGATAACTAGTCTTTACTGCACAGACTGGGAAAATACAGCTACTTTCATAGTCTAATACTGGCTTCATTCACGCTTTTGGGCAGAATTAACTCCGCAGTAGTGGTTTTCACCACTTTTCCAGTGGCACCCGGCCATTCCCTCCCCAGCCAATCCCTCTTCCCCGCAGCCCCCAATGCACTAGTGAGTACAAAAGCAATGTAACTGGCAGCGAAATCAGCATTCTGCTTCATCTTCAGTCTACAGACCTTTTGCCCGTCTTTATCCTCTCTATTGGCCTGCACTTTGATTGTATACAGACAGGAGCCGGACAGTACCTGGTCGAACTGCTGAAACTGCTGCCGAGCCTTGACTCGGTCTGCTTCACTCACCTGCACATTCGAGACTTCGTGCACTCCCGGAAACCGGTAAATCACAAAGCTGCGACACAACACGCTGTGAGACACGTCATTATTCTCCAAAGACAGCGAAGACAGGCCTGTGAGCGTTTCCAGCTTCGCTAGAGCCGTGAAAGAGTGCAAATTGTTGTCGCTGAGCGTTATTTTCCGCAAAGTCGGGAATTTCCGCAGTTCAGTGAGACTGAATTGTTGCGAAATCAGGTCAAAACGCAGATATTTGAATGTAATTTCGTGGACCGAAGTCTTAAAATCACTCTTTTGAAGCACTTCCAGGGAATTCCCATATAGAAACAGGTGACTTTCGTTCTCTAATTCAGCATTTCCAGTTTGGACAAGGCTTTCAGCGGGTACCTCTTTGCGTCTTCTGAAGCTATTCAGGCCCTTCGCCCGCAGTCGCTCGATTTCCTCCCTCCACTCCTTCTGAATCGCGACTAACAAGGCTTGATTCGCAACCGGTAGAGGTGCAGGTGCAATAGACTGCTGGGGGGTCAGGGCTTTCGCAGGCTCTTTAGTGTCTTTAGCGACCTTTTTAGCGTCTATCACCCTGAGAGACGGACAGAGTGTGGCAATGGATTGGAGATAGACGCTTAAAGCCGCCACAGGATTGCCGTCTAGGGCTAACTCCGCTAGTGCACTGCACACCCTGAGTCCAGCCGCACTTTCCAAGTCCTGGATGTTGTTATTGGACAGGAAGAGCCGCTGCAGTGCAGGAATGCGTTCCAGTCCAGCGATTGTTTCTATCCGGTTGCGACGCAGGTTGAGTTCAGTGAGGGCGACTAGTCCGTCTAAGTTCTCGATGACTGCAATTTGGTTGTTGGCCAGGTTCAGTACTCGGAGTTCGGTCAGGTGGCCTAAGCTTTCGATTTTCTCGATTTGGTTGCTGTGGAGGTCCAGCACGTCTAGCTTCGTAAGCAGCTGAATGTTCTTTATTTTCTCTATCAAATTCTTCCCTAGCATGAGGACTCGCAGGGTCGGAACTGTATGCAAGCCGCTGATTTCCTTAATCTGGTTGCTGTACAAATCGAGGAAAATCAAGTTGGGCAGAGAGACCAAGTTTTCAATTTTCGAGATGAAATTGTGCTGGAAATTGAGCAATCTGAGTTTTTCCTCGCCTTCCAATAGTGGCAAATGCGCCAAATCCCTACGGTCAAGGTTAAGCCGCTCTGGATTCGCAATTCTTTCCGATGGCTTCCGATACACCACCAGCACTCCCGGTATTTGCGGCAACTCAGCATACAAAATCTTATCATCGTCCTCGATTTTCTTGATATTCCCATGCTTGAGCAAGTACTGATAGCGCTCATCTTCCTCATTCGCAAGCAGTTCTGTGTGGACTTTACTGGCGATATCAGGCTTGCTGGTCCCTGCTGCAGGCGGTCTTGGCTTCCCTCCGACGTTGATAGCCTTTCCTTGGGGCATGAGATCGGGGGGCTTCATAGGAATGGGAGGGCCGCTGAGTGGGAGATACCGACGGCCTGGGACGAGAATGCCGGGTTCTGACTGAGAGCGGGAGTTGGAGCGAGGGTTGTTGAGGATGAGTCTCGGCTTCGCCTCGCGCCGGGCAGCAGGACTGCCTGTGACTGCAGCGTGGAAGGTTGCCATGATATTATGGAGCCTTTGCCTGACCCTTTGGGTAACCGAGTGGTAAAGTCAGTGGCGCCACCTATCCAAGCTCCTCTTTCCCACACCTTACTCTTCCCTTCTGAACAGCAGATACCGGATTGGCAGGTACTGCAGCGCCACTTTCACGGTGAAGGCCGCATTTCCAAAGCCGACTGCACTCAGATCATTCGGCAGTGCGAAGACGTACTGCGCAGAGAGCCCAATCTGCTTGATATGAAAGACCCGCTCGTGATAGTGGGCGACTTGCACGGACAGTTCTACGACTTTGAGAAGGTGCTGGAGCTAGGCGGGTCCCCGGCTAGCAGCAAGTACCTGTTTCTAGGCGACTTCGTGGACAGAGGCTGTTTCAGTACGGAGGTTATGCTGCTGCTCTACGCGATTAAGCTAAATTACCCGGACACTACTTACCTGCTCCGCGGCAACCACGAATGCAGGCAAATGACCTCTTTCTTCAATTTCCGCAAAGAGTGTTTGACCAAATTCGACCTAGAAATCTACGAAATCTTCATGAATTCCTTCGACTCCTTGCCCCTCGCCTGCATAGTGAATGGGAAATTCCTGGCTTTGCACGGGGGAATTGGTCCGGAGTTGCGGACTTTGGAGGACATCCGCACTCTGAATCGGTTCTTGGAGCCGCCCAAAAGCGGAGTCCTATGCGACGTGCTGTGGGCGGACCCAGTGAACTCAGAAGACGGGAAGTCCCAGGAAAGGTTCAGAGCAAATGACGTAAGAGGCTGCAGCTATTTCTTCAACTCCGAGGCAGTCGTGAAGTTCCTCAAGCGGAACGAACTTCTGAGCGTGATCCGGGCGCATGAGGCTCAATTGGAAGGGTACAAGATGCACACTTGGGGCAGTACGTCCTTCCCCTTCGTCATCACTATCTTTTCCGCGCCCAACTACTGTGACGTTTACAACAATAAAGGCGCCATAATCAAGTTCCAGCAGGGCAATCTAAGCATACATCAGTTGGTCTACACGGCTCACCCCTACATTCTGCCGAATTACATGGACATTTTCGAGTGGAGTCTGCCCTTTCTGGCTGAGAAGGTGATGGCAGTCCTCTACGCTATGCTCAAGGAGCGGCCCAGTGGCCGGCAGACTGAAGAGCCGCACGACCACATCAGAGAACTGCAAGAGACCTTCCACGCGAGCAAGAAAGACGCACTGAGGAACAAAATCCTCTTCATTGCGAAAATGATGAAGATTTTCCGCACTTTACGACAAGAACACGAACTGATCTTACAGCTGAAGGGCGTTTCTCCCGGCCACAAGCTCCCCAACGGACTGATCATTGAAGGACGCGAAGCCATACTTACAGCTCTCGACCAGTTCCACCGGGCCAAGGAGTGGGACTCGGAGAACGAGAAGTGGCCTGAAGATGCGGACTTAGTGTAAGCAGGCTACTGCAGTGCTCGTCTGTCCAGAGGACAGCGGGGGTTCTGGCTGAGCCACTGGTCGATACAGTGCTTATGATAGATGTGGCGGCAGGGCAGGCAGCGCACCACTGCGGCTTCGCGGAACTCCTCTAGGCAGATAGCGCAGGACTGCGGAAGTCGTTGATTTTCCCTGATGACGAAAAGTCCACTCTGCAATTTCCGCACTTTCCAGCAGCCCAGCGAGTTGATTGTCTTGCGACTAGCCCCGCGCCTTGAAGTCCGCACAGGCTCCCAGTCCACCAGACTCAGGAAGGCCTGGATGTGCTGGGAAAGTGGGGGCTCTGGGGAAGCCGTCAGGTCGATCACTTCTGGACGAGGCTGCACTGTGGGGTGTGCACCTGTGAGGTCAATTGTGTGGAGACTGGAGGAGCTGAGGACGTTGCGAAGGTAGCTCTGCAGGTCCATTACAGTACTAATGGAGGCTGCTACAATTCTAACCCCTTTGAAGCTACTTGATAAGCACTAAATAGGCTGGTCTGCGCTGCATCCTACCTTCGAACTTAACAGAGCTGGTCCTCTTTTTCCACTGTCATTTCATAATTGAATATTTGACTTCGCGCAGAACTTCGCTCGCATTTCAAATCTCCCGGCTTCAAGAATAGCATAGATGTGGGCGACGCTTTAAAAGGAAGTGTGAAATCGGTAAATCGGCGAATTAGCTACTAAAGCAATAGCTATAATATAGAGAGTTCTTGTTTGCTCCAGCCTACAACCCAGTAGAAATGGCTCAATAGTGCACCCAGCTAAATAGTCTACCAACTCTTATCTGCTTCTGAAAGGCCGATTGAGACTATAGCTATGGAGGCCGAGACAGCGACTCAAGGGAAAATTGAAGTCAATTGCAGCAAAGAGACTTGAAATGCATACAGTTGTTGTGATTTACTGAGAGATGGCTGTAACTATGACGGTAACTTAGTAATATCGTGCACTCTTGTACTGATTTCCCGTCCTTCAAACAGCACATAAGTCACATCAATTCCCTGCTCCATTCGCCTGTATTCCAGCCTCCTGTCCTCCATATCAATCAGCAGCACCTCCGCCTGCTTCAGTAGCCGCGGCTGAACCTCCACTTCCACCTGGTTAACCTCCGCATCCTTAAACTGCAGCCAAAGCAGCGGCCCTTCCAAGGCGGAAAACTGCACATAGGAGTAGGGTCCGCTGTCGCATTGGGAGTGAATCGGCGGAAGGCTGGAACTGCGCTTAGTGACTTCTTCTAGGGAAGAGAGACTGTGGTAAAGGGAAAGGTCGGGGGAGCTGCACTGTAGCTTAGTGCAGATCAGGAGAGTGTGGACTGGACAAGTGGCGAAGGCAGGCCGAGCCACTCCAATAGTAGTGGCCAGTGCGTAGCCTGCAGGACTGGCAACCTCATCTGTAAATACGCTTATTCCCCTGTACTGCAGCCTCCCTGTCCTAAGCACAGGTCCCTCACTCTGTCCCCCGACATTGGAGTCCTGAAATGCATACTCCGTCCCTCGCTTTCCCGCTTGTCCATTCATAAAGCAGTCCGCAACTACGAAGCTTCCCTGATACTTCTGAGGAATCTGCCAGCCAGAATCCCCCAGCAGTATCACCAAATCCTCATTCAATCGACTTGAGAACTGCGCTCTATCCTGGCAGCCACTGACATAGGCCCCAGCCACTGTCACATTCTCAGTGGCAACAGAGGTATAGACGCAGCCTGTGTATTCGAACATATTCTGCGCCCAGAACCGCATAGTGTTGTTGAAAATCCCCCCGTCGGTGTAGGTGGCAGCTAGGGAAAGGATAGCGGAGACTGGCACTGTGGCTTGCAGCAGTACAGGCAGCACTTTGGCTATCGCCAGGGAACTGAGGAAAGGCAAATCTCCGAGGAATTGGCTTAGGTAGGGCTCAAACTCCTGTAAAAAGGCGGTAACCACTAGGTGAAGCTTCTTGTTGACGAGTATTAGACCTGCCTGTAGGTCTATTGGCAGCAAGTATTCACAAATTTGGAAAAGCAGGACTTTTGGCAGTGCTTCCATTCTATGAATATTGCTGGAATGGCTTATTTCAGAGCTAAAGCCAGACTTCATAGCTGTAAGGAGACGGGTTATTGATTTTTGCGCTTCTGTGAGAATTGTAGGGTTTTCAGCTGTAGAGAAACTGAGAAAGTAGCAATTGCATTGAAAATGAAGCAAAGAAAAAGTAACAATTTCACATAAGTCCTTTCCACATCCGCGCATTGCCTATTTCCTCCGCACATATAAATTTACTTTAATTCCACTCCTTTTCCCTCGCTTGATTGGCTGGATTAATAGCTGTGTGTCTAGGCTCTGTCCAAAGGCTGTTTGATATTATGGACTTTGCCACACAACACAGTGCAGACGTGACTACTAAGGGCATGGCGACGATCGAGGAGCCTGAGGCCAGTAGTCAAGACCAGAGGCCAATTCTGCGGGGCCGCACGCCTGTGCAAGCAGCGGAAGGAAGTGTTAGAAGTCGCAGTGGGTCGAAGAAAGTCACCTTCGCAGACCAAGCCGAGGGCGTTGCTCTCTTCGAAGTCATCGAATTCCCTAAGGAAGAGTCTGCGGACACGCCTGTTCGGCATTCCGCGTGCTGCCAGGCCTGGTAAGGCCCTGCTAGCTAACCTAGTCCTCCGTTCTCTATCTAATTCCCAGCATAAGTTCTTAGTACGTCCAATTCTCTCTTACTGCAAGGCAAATCGATACTTTTATCTCCTTAAAAGCGCTGGAATTCACAATTCTAATAAAAGCTCGAGTAAAGCCAAGCCGAGGGAAAGCCACTTTACCCGCTATAGCTAGAAGCGGAAAAGTCTGGGAAGTAGATAGAAAAGCGATAGATATGAACAGGAGGGAATGGAGAACTGACGGGAAATTGGGAAGGCTGTAGCCAAGCTTTGGCCTGTTCTAATAAACACCTGCTTGCGTAACTGTCTCCGGCATATAAACCTTCGAGTGGCTGAAAGGAGCATAGCAGTAAGCCCTATTTTGTGTCCCTCTAGCTTGGGATTTCGTGCTTCTAGCATGTGCTTAGGGCAGTGAAGTCCATACTAGCAGCCAAAGCAGCCATTACTAATGCTAGGCAGCGCCACTTCCCCCAGTGCCACTCGGCGCTTCGAAAGTCTGTCAGACCCCTACTCCCCTGTGATCGTGGACGATCTGCTGAACGGCCTGAGTGACTGGCGCAACATACAGGACATTGTGCGGCTCACGTTCAAGGCGATGGCGGATGTGCTGAAGGCGCAAGGAGCCGCTATCCGCGACTTGGAGCGGCAAATACCCCTGAAGAGCAGCAAAGCGGAGCTGCAGTCTGCACTCAGTCAGAAGGCCAGTCTTACTGACTTGTCGGAACAGGCAGCGGAGTTAGCAGCGATGGTGGAAAGCAGAGGTCCCCTACTCGACCTTCAAGCCCAAGTGGAGCAGAAAGTGAGTCGCAGCGACCTGGCCTACTTGCTCGGCTCTCGTCCCACAGTGGAGGAAGTGAAGAACTTGCTGGAAAGCAAGGCTTCCCTAACAGACATCGAGGAAGGAGTGCAGGGTGCGGTGGGCAGGCTGGAGGAGCAGGTCAGGGACATTGGCCAGAGACTGGGAAGCTGTGTGCAGGACCGGGATTTCAAGGCCTTAGAAACTCAAATTCAAGCGAAAGCAGCCCAAGCAGACCTCGAGAGCGCCCTAAGTGAAAAGGCCAGCAAGCAAATGGTGGCCTCCGCTCTCTCCCGCAAGGTCAATATGAGCGACTTCGAGTCTTTCCTCAGTCGCAAGGCCGACTCCACCCAGCTGCAGTCCCTTTTCGAGGCACTGGAGACCAAAGCAGACTTCAACTTGGTGGAAAAGGTGCTAGCGCAGGTGCGGGAAAAGGCAGACAGTGCGGATTTAATGGGATTCGCGGAGGAAATCCGCAGCAAAGCCTCGAAAAGAGACCTAGACGACCTGCAAGAAGGCCTATTGACCGAATTACGCGAAAATAAGCGTCTTCTCAGCCTTCAATCCAGCACCAACGATGACCAAATCAGTACTCTAACGAGCGAATTCGACCGCATTCGCTCCAGCTTCAACGCAGCTCTGGGCAAAAAGGCGGAAGGCAAAGATATGGACCGGATAATCGCAATGCTAGGAAAAAAGGCAGAGGAAGAGCGAGTTGCAGACCTGTTGCGAGGGCAGAAGGCGGAGTTAGGGGAACTGGTGCTGGCTGTGAAGTCGGAAATGAGGGTGGATAGACAGGTTGCGGAGCAGAGGAGTGGGGAGAGGGCGCAGACGGCGGAGAAGCAGCTGAGGGAACTGATGAATGAAGTGGAGAGACTCAGGAATACCTGTGGAGAAATGATGGAAAGCAGGCGAAGGGAGCAAGAAGACACTGCGAAATACGCAAAATCTCTCAACTCCTCCCTGAAACTGGAGTTTTCCGGCGAACTCTTCTCCCTAAAGGACCGAGTGGAAGCAATAACCAAGATATGCACAGTTCTGAGCAAGGAAAAAGCCACAACCAGCGACTTAATGGACGTAAAAACGCAATTTCAAGCGGGAATCACCTCCAGACCCAGTTCCGACCACATCCAAGGAGCGCTGGAGGAGCTGAAAGGGGACTTTTCCGAGGTTATAAAGGACTTGAGGGACGATTGCAAGCTGAAAGTCACGCGTTTGGAAGCTGCAGTGTTCGAGGCTTTGAAGGACAAGGCGAACTTCAGCGAAGTGCAAAGCTACCTCAGTGAAAAGGCGGATAGCGCCTTCGTAGCCCGCCTGTGCTCCCTCAAAGCCACAGCCGAGGACTTCGAAAGTCTGCGGCAGACTGTCGACTTCCTCAAAGGCGAAACCCTGCGCAAGGCCGAACGGACGGAACTGGACCTGCACGTCGCCCACACCCGCAACGCCCTAGAAGAAGCCTCTAAAGACATAGTACTGAAAGCCAGCATCAAGGACGTGTGCGCCCTGCTTGACCAGAAAGCGAGTGAGTGTCTATTTAGACGTGGACGATATCAACAAGGCGCTCAGTGACTTGCACGGGGAGGTGGATTTGAAGGCGGAGCAGACTGATTTGAAGGCGCATGTTAATGAACAGACTCTGCTGAATGAGGCGCTGTGTGCGGAGAACATGCTGGGCAGGTGGATTTGGAAGAGTGGGGAAGTGCGAGTGGGCAATGCAGTTCCGTGGGAAGTGCAGGCAGTGAACACGTACCCTGACAACTTCCTCTGGGAGCGCGAAAAAACCGCCATCCTGACCGTGGCTCCTGGTCTATACGAAGTGCAGTTCGGCTTCTTCTCCACTCGCAAGCCTACCATCCAGCTCCTAGTGAATGGAGAAGTGGCTCTGTCTGCAGGCAGCACCGCAAGCCACGTCCTGCACCACACCTCCGGCCGCATTCGCAGTGGAGGCCACTCCAGCGGCAACGTAGCAGGTCTGACCCACCAAGACTTCCTCGCTCTGCCTGCCAGAGCACGAGTTTCAGTGACTTACACGGGGGATGGAGATGCGGAAGGGTTCCTAGGTCTAAGAAAGCTCTAGTTAGATTGATATCAGGTAAAAGCGCTGTCGACGGATATCATACTCGAAGCAGTGGCGAGAGTCGGTGAAGGTGATAAGGCTGGAGTCATCCTTCACAGGGGTACAGTGGGAGAACAGGGCGGGTTCAGGCAGGAACAGGGCTGCTGTCCGCATGCAGGACTGAATGTCCAGAATAAAGGCTTCGCTGGTCGTGCGGCCCTGGGCAGTCCTGCCGCCCATCAGCAACAGCGCCATTGGAGGCAGAAACACCAGTGCAGGCGAAGAAACGGGGGAGTCCAGCTTCAGTCCGAGCTTACTCCACTCTCCTTTATGCAGTTTGAGCTCCAGCACTGACCTGCTCGGCCTTCCTTGCGGCCCTACGTATCCTCCTGCGAGGAATAGGGCGGTTTGCTGCATGGCGCACACACCTGCGCAGTAGCGCTGCTTGGGGAGCGGCTCCACTGCGGCGACTTCGAAGGTGAGGAAATCCACACTTTCGACGGTGTCTGTGGACTGGCCTGATATCACATAGATGTGGCGGCCCACTAGGATAGAGGAGTGTTTGGAGTGGAAATACCTCAGTGTCCCTAGCGATTTCAAGCCTTTTGAGGTCCATAAGCAGACTTTCCGTCCTGCAGTGTCTTCCCCTCCCATAACCATCACTCCTTGAGGAGTGTCGACAAGACTGCAGCCTTTCGGTACGTCACTTGCCCCGGTTTCCTTCATTATCGCGTAATCAGACCTGGAGATCCGCCAGAGCTCTGACCCGTTTTCCACTGTGCAGATTGAAAAGGCTCGGGGTTCTTGGCTTTCCTTGCGGTGACTGGGGGAAGTCGGGGATAGGGGAGCCTTGTCCAAGTCGTCGTCAAATTGAAATTCCGAAAGTGGCTGCGTTGTTTGCTGCTTCGCCTTGTGCAGTGCATTCACAGGGCTTTCCAGTATCGTAATGCCCGGCAAAGACCTGTCCTCTTCCAGCGAAATCCCATTCAAGTCAAAAGACTCTCTACTGCGTTCGCCCATATGTCCGCCAGTGAGCAACTCATCAATTTCACTATTGCCTTGGTGCAGCTTCAGCCCGGCCACTAGCTTCCACGTAGGCACACAGCTACTACCCTCTAGCACCAGTCCTGCCAGCATTCCGTCCTCTGAAAACACAGGACTGCCGCCACTGCCCTTTGGGAGAGTTGTACTCAGGGTGAAGTGGTCGTCTCGACTTGCTCCAGAAAGGCCGGAAACTGCTCGAAGTACGGGTGTAGGGATGGAGTGGCAGTAGCAGGTGAGTTGGGCTCCAACCTTGGGACCTGGGTGCAGGAAAGAAACAGGCGTCTGCTTGGATAGGAAGGCAGGGACGGGGCTAACTCCCAAGTGGACCAAGGCGATTTGGCAGTCTTTGAGGCTGTAGTGCTGCTCCGAGGACTGAATTGGGTAAATCAGCTCTTCGGACCCTAGGCGGAACACAGCTTGCAGGACTGGCCCGGGCCTGACGGCTGCCTCAGGGACTAGCACGAGGCCGTTGCCTATGTGGAGTCCGTTGCAGAGCAGAGCTGTAGGCTCCCACACTGCACAGATGGCTGACAGCACACGGTGCAATGGACTGTTTGCACTTACTTCCACTGGATTGTCTAGGTGCACGGTCAATTTCCCTGCTTCTCTTCCTTTCAATGCAGACATGTAGCCTTGGTGCTGGGAGGGAGTGCGCAGCTGAGCACCAGTGCGAGCGTCCACTAAGCACCAAGCTTTGAATCGCAACTGAGGAAACCTGCTGTGGACCAGTCGCTTCAGAGTCGCTTCATCAAGGCCTGAAGGCAGCAGCGCGACTGTATGGTTGAAAGTCACCTCCAGCGAACTAGTGGGGTGAGACGCTTTGCCACACACACAGCCCATTTATATATATAGCACCACTGCACTTCTCTATGTCATTAATTGGGAAGTAGACTTTGTTGGGACTGTAAATCTTGCCGCAGACACACTCAATTAAGCGATAATAGCCTGCTTTAGTTACAGGGAAAAGCCTGCATTGGCAGCAGAATCTAACAAAGGGCTGGAATTAAAGGGTCACAAGTTGTGCGAATAAATCAAATCGTGAATATATATCTAACCGCCCTTCCAGACAGTGTCATAATATGGACTAAACCATTGCTAGAAACTGTTACACGTGAATTCGCCGTTCCGCCTGCAGCCGAAGCTATATCTCAATGATTTCCCTACAGAAATGCACAGACGAGAAATGAAACTGTTCTCGAAGGAATTCGGCAAAGGGCAAATAGCTCTGCAAGAAGGACATCTAAGGTCTAAATTTGAGCTTATTATTAGGGAATTCATAGTAATTTAGGCAGCTGCAAGTTTCCTTATTGCCAGAAAAACGCCAGTTTTCTTATCGTCAACAGAGCGAAGGCGGGAACTAGGCTCTACCACAGTTCTAGCTATTGTCAGCTGGGTATATACAGCAACGAAGCTCGGTTTTCGGGATAATACGAAAGAGTGGCGGAAAGGCGGTCCAAATCCAGTGATTGCATGGTAGGCGTAAGAGATAATAGTCCTTATTATGGCTGAAGAGGCAGGGATTGTGGAGCTGCTGGAAAGCGCCCTGACGTCCTTGCCCGTGCACGGCAGCCACTCCCCTTTCTACCGTGCAAAGCCTCCCCGCATCAGTCTCCGGGACTACATCCTTCGTCTCCAATCCCTCATGCAGTGTTCGCCTGAATGCTTCGTTCTCGCCCGCATCTACCTAGACCGCATTGCCGCCAAGTGCTGCATCGACCAATACTCAGCACACAGAAGTCTGCTGCTGAGTCTGGTGGTGGCCGCCAAGTTCCAAGATGACATGTTCTGCAAGAACTCGCATTACGCGCAGGTCGGCGGCATCTCCGTGGAGGAACTCAACGAACTAGAGACGCGCTTTCTGCAGTTGCTGGACTACCACCTCTGTGTGGAGGAGGAGGTCTTTGCCGCCTACGCAGAGCGTACCAGACACACACCAATCACTGCCTAGTTTGCGCGACGTAGGCTAAGGCATGGCTGCATATACCTGGGATCTAAGGTCTAGCACTCATCGCCCGCTGCTCTCTTCTGCCCACTGCGTAGTAGACGCCCTCGTCGAACACTAGTTGTCCTCTCAGAAGCACGCTCTTCACCTTCCCCTTCAACTCCTCACAGCCATACGGATGCATCCCCGACCCTACCACAGTGCGCTCATAAGGCTGCCACCTCACCAAGTCCGCTCTCTTCCCCGCCTCAATACTGCCCCTATCCTTCCCTAGTCCAATCACTGTCGCCGGCAGGAGAGCCATGGCTCTGGACAAACTCACTATGCGAAGGTCGTTTTCCTCCTCGTCGTCAGTCTTGCAAGCAGTCCAAACAGCCTGTAAAGCATAGCCAAGGCCCGCTACTCCGCTCACTGCCCGCTTGAAGTCCCCGTGCTGGAGGTCCTTTTGGTCAGCTGCAAAGCCCACATGTCCGGAACTGACAGAGTCTATGTGTCCCTCCTTAAATCGCTCCACGAGTAATTTACGGTTTTCCTCGTCCCGAATAGGCGGAGTGCATTTCAAAAGCGTGTTTCCATCCTGCACTTTTTCTGCACTGAAGTAGAGGTAGTGCGCTGCGGTTTCGAGGGACAGGAGTCCTCTTTGCTGCTTGAGTTGCAGTAATAAGGCTAAAGCGGCTTCTGAACTGACGTTAATTACATGGATAGCAGTGGAGGAGTCGCCGTCTAGTACCCGCGCTAGCATCTGAGCCCCGTTCACGTCACTTCCCTCTGGGTAATTCGCCAAATAGGTCAAATACTGTCTAGCCACTGCAGGTTCGGGGTCTCTCTTCGTAATAACTGCCTTGAGTCTGGCCCTCAGCCGCTCTTTGTTGCTAATTCCAGTGCCATTTTGCGTTTCTTTCGAAGTTTTCTCATATGTAGTGGGTCCAGAAGCTGCATACTGCGATACTTCCATCTGCGAAAGCAGCTTCATGTCCTTTTCCATAGTAGTTCTGCGTCGCTTGCTGGCTTCTTTGGCTATGACCTGGGAAGGAACGAGGGTCGTGCAGCGCTTGAGAGGGGCACTGCCAGGCGACTGCACTATGAAGTTAAATATATCCGCTGTGTCTGCAGTGGGCGGAGTCTCTAGGAAGTCGGAAAAGGCTGCAGGGTCGCAGGCCGGCATAGGCCGATTTTGTCTGTCTGTCACAGGCAGAGCTCGGAAGGGAGTATTGACCATGGTGGCTGACAGTGGCGGGGAAAAGAGGTCGAGGAGCAGGGGTAGCTGGGTCCTCGTGCTGGCTTCCAAGGCAGTGGGCAGAGTTTCAACCATAGCGAAGCTGCAGGGCGCTGGTTGGAAGAGATAGGCCTTCAGGGCAAATGCGCCCTCTAAGTGATCCATTGGTCCTGTCAAAGCCACCAAAGCCGCCTTCCCTGCGTCTGCATATAGCCTGTCTTCCCCCGTATTCTCCTCCTCTCCACTCACTTCCTCGAGGAAAAACGTCACTCCGCCTGCTGCAGCCTGCTTCGAAACCTCTGAGAGGCCTATTCCCTCCCCTGGCCTCACATTCAAGTCCACTAGTCCAGGCATCACATAGTCGAACTCATAGTTGAGCACTTCCCTGTCCTGGTATCGCTGCAGCAGTGTCTCTAGCTAGGTGGCCTTTACGGGAGTGGCGTTAGGGACGGTTACTACTTCCTCGATGGAGTGGTTGGATATGAGGATGCAGGCGTATTGGGAGTGGGGGCTGAGTACACAGCACCTGGAAAGCACCACGTGACGACTGATGACGACCAAGCGAGGAGACTCCATGGTAATATTGCATCTCCAAAGGTATTCATTGGGATGGGATATGGACGCACGCATTTATCTCATGTTTGGGATTATTCGGGACTGCGGAGACTCAGGGAGAAGCATTTCCCCTTGTTTGGAGGGAGAAACAGCAGTGGCAGGGAATTTGTGAGGATATGCTAAATGGCGGTTTCGTGTGGAATTAAGTATGCAGACCTTAGTGTGGTCCACCCAGGCCTAAGGAAACTGTCAGTTTCCTCTATATAGACTGACACAGCTACTACATTTGGAAATTAGCAGGTGTATTGTTCTAATAACAGGAAGAACTGTGTGACTAAATACATCAAGGGTGAAATTTCCCCTGCATCAAGTGCTATATAACCCACTCTATGGGAAAGGGCTGTAGCACTGCAGAGAGGCGGAGAGTAGAAATAGGAAGATGGAAGTCCTGCTTGAAGGCAAGGAAGACTTCATCCAAGCAGTCCGCAGCGCCGCTCAAAGGCTGAAAAGCAGTGGAACCGTGGTATTGAGAGGCCGGGACGAAGGCACTTCTCTGGTCAAGCAGGCCACAGAACTGCTGCAATTGCACCTCCGCGGAGTCACTAGTTTCCTGCTCTCCGCTAATAAGCGGGAAGTGACTCGCCAGCTCTCCCTCCCTGTGAATCCCTACCGCGGCCCACAGGAAGTATCGGCGATTTACACTGAAGTCCTGCAAGACTTAGAAGACCTGCTGCAGCCCTTTCGAGAGACGGATGAGGGGAACGAAGTGGAGGAGTCTGGGGAAGTAGTGGTCTCTGAGGACGTGAGTGAAGCAGCTACCCAGGCTTTCCGAGTACTGAGTAGTGCTGGGAAGGTGACAATATCAGGCCTGGATGGAGGAATACCTAATGTAGCGCTTGTGCTGGAGCAGGTAAAGGCCAAGTTTCTGCAGCCGCCTGAAACTCTGAGCACTAAAGTCAGCATTACATTGGCTCTACCCGGATATCAATCTTCTGCTAAGCCTGGAGAAGAGGGAAAAATCGGCTCTGAAGACTCTTCTAGTCTGGAAGAGGAGGAAATCAAGCCAGTTCCTCGACATCGCGGGGAGTATAAGTATGTCAAGTTCAGACCTCCTTCATTAAAGTACCCATCACCAGGGGAGTTCTATATAACTGTTCGAAAGCCTGTGTCAGTTTATATTAGTGAAATATCAGAGTGGTTTCGCTCTGAAAACCATACCCAGTTCGTGTTGAAAGGCAGAGGATCTGCAGTTGACAAAACTGTGCTCGTTGCAGAGACGATTAAAAGACGTATTCGCGGGTTACATCAAATCGTTACATATGGAAACATGACCTTTGCAGACACTTACGAACCCACTGAAAGAGGCCTGGATACTGTTACTATAGACAGGAAAATAGCAAGTCTTGATATCTGCCTGTCCCTAAGACCATTGGATAGCAAAGATTCCGGCTATCAGCCTCCAATAGACAGCTTACCACGAGAGTTCAAATAAGCTAATTAGCTAGATACACTGAATGCACTATAGCACAATGCTAAGTTACTTTTCCAATTCCAGCAGAACTAATATCTGCAGTAGTCTCTGCTCCATCTCCTCCTCTCTCACCACCCCTCTCAGCCGCTCGTAGTACACTTCAATCTCTGCTGTTCCCACGGTTTCCTCCACTTCCTTAATAGCACTGTAGGCTGAGAACAGGGAGGCGCCCATTGCCTCCTCCAGATAGACCCGCATTGCTTCAGCTCTTTCAGCATTGGGAAAGAACTGGTCGCTGGACTGACAGGGAGGTGAGGACTCAGTGGACATTAGTCCTGAGAGCGGCAAACTGGTCCCCGGCTCTTGGCTCTCTATGAGCAAAGCTTCCTGCAAGTCGATAACTTGCACTTTCAGCTCTAACCGCCTTAAGGCCCGCTGCTGTTCCTCCTTATCCTCCTCCGACGCTGCAGGCATATGGACTACATAGTCACTTCTAAGTGCAATTTCGCCCTTTTGCACTTCAAGTTCTTCCAATTGCTGCGCAGGACTCTCAACATAGATAGCTTCATGCCTAGGCGAGGCCCGAGTGAGTGACTGGTCTGTGATTTGAAAGCTGCTACTGGTTTCCAGTCCTACAGTAGTGAGCAGCGACTCACTAGGGAAAGACTGTATACGCAGGAATTCCTTTTCATATAGATCGGGGTTGAGGAAAGTGCGGATCCGCGGTTCCAAAATGGACGCTGTGAGGACTGTATCGATGGAGGGTCTTTGCGAAGGGTCGAGAGTGAGTAGACTGGCAAGCAAGTCTCTAACAGCCTTGGAGTACCTTGCTGGCAAAGGAGCGTACTTTCCTCTTGTTATCGCCACTGCGAGACCGTGGATCGAAGTCGCTTGAAAGGGGAGCCTCAATGTGCACATCTCATATAGCAGAACTCCTAGAGCCCAGATGTCGCTTTTGAAGCTGTATGGCTGGTTGAGCACTATCTCTGGACTGAGGTAGTACGGAGTGCCTACGATGGATCTGGCGTGGTCCCTTGTGTGTGTCATGACCTTGGCTATGCCGAAGTCTCCCAGTTTGACTTCGCCTGTCTTTTTTAGAAATATGTTCTGTGACTTTAGGTCTCGGTGCACAATCTTGCGGTCGTGCACGTGCTTCAGTCCTAGGCAGATTTGAACGAAGTAGTCCAACACCACATTTTCAGGCATCGTTTCTTTGAGAGAATCAATTTTCCTCGCCAGATCCCCATCGTCTGCATGTTCCATGACTATACACAGCTTGTTTTTCCTCGTCTTGTACACCTCGTGGAAGCGAATCACATTAGGGTGCTTCAGCTTTTCCAGAATTTTTGCTTCTCTGAGGGCTTCGTTTCGCTCAGTGTGAGAAAGCGGGTTGAGGTCGATTTGCTTGATAACGCGAGGCTGAAGAGATGAAGTGGTTTGCACTAAAAAGCACTTCCCGAAAGCGCCTTCCCCCAGCACTGAGACCACTTTGTAGTGCTCTGACATTTATATTTGCCACAGAGACTCTTCTAGCCTGGAAGAAAAGAACAATGTTCCTTTCTATTGGTATTTCGCAGAACTTTCACTGCAAGTGGGCTCACAGTCTTCCACTATGGAAACTGCCTCTACTGGTACAGTGGGAAATCACGGTTTTGGACTTAATCGTGTGGGTTATTTGGCAGTTCTGATGGATTTTCCTAGAAAAGCACTCGTTTGGATATGATTTGTCACTGAGAAGGGGAGTTTATAACTTGTGATAGGACATCGAACGTTCTTAAAGAGCCTATTTGACCCCAATCTTCTGCAATTTTTAGGCCAATGGCGAATTATAACCCAGAAATCGACTCTTTTCTCCGATATTCGGCTGAAATATCGACTCATGAGATATAAAGACATGGAAAAGAGAGATTCATCATATGGGAAGCAAGTGCATACTGCTCTAATATCGATTAAAGTTGCTATTTGTACACATTGAGGAAGTCAAATAGGGGCGAAATGCGGTTTTTATAGCCTTGAAAAGACCACCCGAGTGCTTTTGGCATAATAATGCACCGAGGCCTGTTTTCCCCTCCCTCCCACCAATCCGCTTTCCCCTATGTTTCCGCCCCTACCCTCCAGTCCAAAGGCAATTTCGGCCTACTGCAGCTCCCTTCGTCTTTCCTCTCTCCGCCCAGTCCCAAGCACTCCTACAGCCCCAAACTGCCTTCCAGACTCTTGCTCAAGCAAAGCAGGGAAACCCCACCCAATAGGAAGTCCGCGACTTTCAAGCTGCTCTACCCAGTCCAATAGTCGATTTCCTCAAACACAGGAAAACAGGCCAGGAGAATAGAACTTCATAGTAGGGAGAATCCATCAATCCCTGTGTCTAATGTAATAGGCGAATTCATGTGCTAAGGCCAATTAGCGACGTTCTAGTCTGCGGTTGTACTCGTCGAGCTCAATCCTGTACCCCTCCAGCACCTTCTCTTGCTTGGAGATCTGGTCCTGGTCCTGTCTGCGCAGTTCCTCCAGGTCCTTCAGGTGCTTCTGGTAGTAGCCGATGGAGCGCTCCAGGAACTCGATTTGTTCTTTCAGGTATTGCAGTTCTTCGTGCTGTTCCTTGTTCATAGCTTGGCTTTTGAGGCTTTCTTGGAGACGTTCTTTCAGCAGGTCGATGTCGGCGTCATGATGGGAAGAGAGTTCTTCCAAAGACCGCTCCGCCTTGAGCTGTGCCTCAGAGAGTTCCTGCTCCGTCCTACGCTTGGCCTCGCTGAGTTCCCTGTCGTACTTAATTTTCTGCTCCGTGTATCTCCTGTCCACTTCCACCAGTCGATTGCTCGCTTCCTGGTACTGCTTCAGCAGCTCCGCCTCTGTCTTGCTCCTCTTCTTCAACAGCTCGATGTTTTCCTGCGTGATCAGTAGCAGCTGTTCCAGGGAACTGGCGCCACTGTCCCGCTCCTTGTTCTGCAGTTCCTTCTGCAGGAGGTCCACTTCGGTGCTCAGCTGCAGCATTTGGTCCTGCAGGTCGTACTTCGCCTTACTGTACTTCTGCTTGGTTTGCTCGATTTCCTCCTTCAGTCTGTTCACTTCTGCCTCTAAATCAGCAGATTGCTTGGCTTTCTCAGCAGTCATGCGCTGCATGCTTTCCGTTTCTGTGCGGATGAGCGCGAGTTCCGTATCCTTTTCCAAGCACTTGCCTTTGATGGTTTCGTACTCCTGGTACAGTTTGTTTTCGTCGTCCTGCAGACTACTGAGTTGGGACAGCTGGGTGTTCTTCTGCGAAAGCTGGTCGCGAAGAGTGCGTTCAGTGCGCTTTCCTTCCTCACACTCCTGCTCCAACTTGCCTAGAGTGGCTTCCAAGTCCTTGATTTGTCCCTCCACTCGCTCCAGCTCCGCCTCTTTCTGGGTGGATTGTTACGGTTTTCAGTTGGTTTTTGAGCTGAGAGCTTTCAGTTTTGGAGGATTTGAGGTCGGCTTCCAAGTGGAGCATTTCCTGGGTGTAAGTGGGTTTGGGCGCTTCAGCCTTGGCTTCTTCCCTTGGTCTCTGCGGCTCTCTAGTCTCTTCCCTAGGTCTTAGCGGCTCCTTCGTCTCCTCTACAGGCTGCGGGTCAATAGCAGCCGGAGGTGCAGGACGCGGAGACTCAGGTAGCGGTTCCTGCGGCGTAGGGCGGGAAAGCACCCTGTACTCATTCTCAGTGAAGGGCTTGGAAGGCTGTTCTGCGAGAGTTTCCTCACTGGGCAGGGCCTCAGGCACGAGTTGCTGGGTGATGGTGGCTCGGATGGGCTGGTGAGTGCTAATCCAGGGGTGGTTCATTATTTCTTGCAGACTCAGACGCTCGTTGGGGTTAGAGCGCAGAAGTCGCAGGATCAGGTCCTTGGCTGTGGGTGAAAAGCTCTTGGGGAAGTTGATTCTTACATTCACAATCCTACATATCCCTCACTTCTCAAATATCGCCGACTGCGTGCTGGCCTGGAAAGGGGCTTGTCCAGTCAACAACTCATACATCAGCACTCCCAAGTTCCAGATATCCAGCTTCGTCGTGTGTCCCTGCTGATTAATCATCTCCGGGGCTAAGTACTCCACTGTCCCACAGTAAGTCATACGAGTCCTTTCACTGTTGAAGAAATTGGACCAGCCGAAGTCTGCTAATTTGACTCTGCCGTCTCTGCCTTCTTTGTCGAGCAGGATGTTTTCAGGCTTGATGTCTCTGTGAATGATAGGCGGTACTCGAGAGTGCAAATACTCCAGAGCGAGAATCAACTCTCTCAAAAGCTGCGCTGTCAAGTCCTCGTCGAAGGACTTCTGCTTGGCGAGTCTTTGCCAGACTGTGCCTCCCTGGCAGAGCTCTAGGACCAGGTAGCAGTTGTTGTCGTCTTCGAAGTGGTTGTATAGCTTCACGATGTGAGGGTGGTTGAGAGAGTACATGATGCGCACTTCCCTGCGGATCTGCTCCACGAGGTTAGAGTTCTGCACCTTTTCCTTGTTGACCACTTTGATAGCGTAGAGGTTGCTGGAGGTCTTGTGTCTGACCTTGTAGACTTCCCCAAAGGCGCCCTCGCCGATGGCTTTGCGGGACAGGGATTCGAAGTCGTTGACAGTGGCTTCTCGCTCCGCCCCACTGATGACGCTGGGAGGCAGGAATAGAAACCGCTTCTGTCGTGCGCCCTTCATTACAATTGCAGCCATAGCTCCAACTTGCCGCCTACCTACTCCCCATACACTGACTACCTGCGGTTAACAAGGGAAATCGCTGTGTATGCATAAGCACATGTACGTATACATCTCCACAAGTGATCATATTCATTGCAACTCCTGTCAGAGTCTGATAATGGCAGACAAGGAGATAGACGCTTTGGAGCGGTTGGTCTTCACGAAGTCTGTGGACGGCTTCACGCCTGGGTCAGAACTTGCCCTCTACTTCTCTCTGCTAGGGCAGCTGCAGGGCGGGGCTGTGATCTCTGCCTCGGATCTACTCGCTAAGTTCGCTGCTGCGTACCCTGCTTCGGCCCTACTGAAGTCGGTTCAGCTGAGAGGATTGCTAGCAGACTATGATAAAGCGGACTCAGCGGCCAAGGCTAGTCTATTGGAGCGACTGAATAGGGACTATTTGCACCTCAACTTTGACGCCCCTGAGCCTGCCTCCGCAGCCCAGGTCACCAGTCGATACCCAAGCGAACTAGACCCTGCAGTGCTGCAAGTGGACAAGCAGAGGGCTCAGAAAGACCTGGACTACTTCCTTACGCTCACACTGGAGGAGTATAAGGACTTGAATGTCGAGGAATTGAGCAAGGAGGTATTCGAAAGGATGGTGACTACAGCCGCAGTGCGACTATATCCGGATGTACTGAAGCGATTGGCGAGGGTGATAGTAGAGACAGATAAGAACTGGAGAGACCACTGGCTGTATCAACTTCCCCTGGACCAATTACACCAATTAGTCAGTCTCTGTCCCAGTCTTATGGACCAGGAGCAAGTGGTCGCCACTCTATTCCGAGGCCAGTTCCCTATTCCCCCCTCTGCCCCTGCCCAAGCCCAAGTAGCAGTACTACTACAGGCCCTGGACTGGACCAGGTCCCTCACTTCGAAGTACTCCGCCTACCGCAAGCAAGTTCTTTTTGATATCCTGAGTCTGACTCCCACCTACGGCGAGTACAGGGAAGACCTCTTTCTGGAGTATATTCGAATGCACAGTCCTGGGCACTTATTCACAGTGACTGTTAATGTCGAGGAGTGCGCAGTGGCTAGTTGTCTCTTTAACCGACACAGTGATTCTGCCCTTATGCATACCTATTTAGAGCGAATCCTGGCTTCCAAGGACAGTCCCGCCCTCTTCGCTGCTTATTTGAACTCAGACTACCTGCAGCAGGAATTCGCCTATGCAAAGCTAGTATCAGGCAGCGACCCCGCCTCCTTGTCCCTCTCTCCCTCCGTCCTCGAAAGCCTGTCCGACCTAGTAGTGCTAGAGCTCGCCCCTGACAACCCTAAGGTCTTTGCTAGGACTGACGAAGTGACTTTGAGGGTGTATACGAAGAATATCCCGAAGTTGATAGTGCGCGCTTTGGAACTGAATGTACTGGCGTATAGTCTGGAGCACTCCGAGCCTGTGCCGGAGGACGTGAATTTGGACGGCTTGGAGGCTTGCTACCAAGAGGTGTTGGACTACTCGCAGGAGTCGAAGTGGCTGAAGCAGACGAGGACCATTACTGTGCCTGTGCTTAAAGGCAAAGCAGGCCTTTTCGCAGTGGAGCTATTTGGCAATGGCCTCCGCACTCACGTACTAGTGAAGAAAGGCACTTTGAAGCTGGTTTCCAGAGTGACCGCCGCAGGCCACCAACTGACAGTGCTGAACGAAGCCAACCAAGTGTGTGTAGCTCCTGGCTCTGGACTGTATCTCCACTCCCGCTTCTACGGCTTATCCGACTCCCAGCGGTCTGTAATTGTCCCTTTTCGGGACTACCAGGTCAATAGCATTGCTGTTGTTACTGACGGGGAAGTAGTGGATTGCGTGAGTTTTCTGCACAGAGCTGAGAGCTATGAGCTGAAATGTGGCTTTGTACTGCTCGAGGAAAGCCTGCAAATGGGCGCAATTGCCTCTTTCGCAGTCCAGCCAAAGCTCTATGTGTCCGGACTCCCAGGCCCAAGTGAGTTAATGAAGGACATGTTGGCTGTAGTGACTATCGTGGATATGGAGAATATCAGCAGTGAAAAGAAGTTCACTCCCATAGTGCTGTCCGCAGAGGGACTGATTCAGCAGGAATTCGAAGTGCCAGCGAAGGCTGTGAGCGTCACACTGCAGTTCACTTGCCAAGTTACACCAATGTCCACTTCCAAACCCATCACTTTGACATCTGAGCGACTACTGACAGTCAACCAAAACAGCAGCTCTTCCTCGTGTAAGCAGCTCTTTCTACGCAGGGCACAGGGTCTTTACTATGTGCAGGTACTGGGAAAGAATGGAGAGGCGAAAGGCAGGGAAATTGTGACTGTTTGGGTGCAGCTGAAGGGAGGGAGAGTCGTGCCTGAGAGTCGTTTGAGCAGCAATGAGGCGGGATTGATCAATTTGGGCGCTTTGGAGACTACGGATTTGGTAAGAGTTACGCTGTTTGAAGACCCTTCAGTCACTAATCAATGGAACATTGCGTCTTTCCGGCCAGAAGTGCAGTACCCTGCTCACTTGACGCTATGTGAAGGGGACTCCTTCGGCTTGCCACTGAGAAGAAAGGGCGATTTAGCTGCTCCTCTCAGTCTATTGGAGGTGGAAATGCAGACTTTGCTGGCTGACAGTACAATAGCGACTGTGGGGACTGCAGGGCTCCGCTATGACCCTGAATCAGAGTTACTGCTATTAGAACACATGAAAGAGGGCAAATATGCACTCATTTTAGCCTCGGAAACTCGCATAGACGTGGAAGTCCTCAAGGGTTCTCACTGGGGCAATAACCAGTTCATCGTGACAGAGCAGAAAGTGGTGCAGACGTACAAGCAGTACCGCAGTTTGATGGTCAGCTCCGCAGAACTGCAGGAGTCTTCACTGCTGATCAAACTGGCAGGAGACTATGAGGGTGCGAAGGTACATGTACTGCTCCACTCCTTCCTAGCCGGCAGCTGTGCAGCTACTTACCAAGGTCTCGCCCGCCTTACAGAGTCCAAGCCCAGTGACGAAGTCGCAAACCCCACCAACACCAGCAGCTACCACCGCAGCACCGTCCTCAGCGAGGAGTATCAATACGTCTTAGAACGGAAGCTGCAGGAGAAGTTCACAGGCAACAACCTGCCCAAGCCGCAGTTACTGCTACGTCCTGAGTCTACGAAAGCAAAATACAGCTTCTCTCCTTGCGCAGATCCTATGTGTGATGAGGATGACTACTGCGGAGCGCATGCAAAGGCTCGAATGTGCAAGAAGTCTAAACGCAGTCCTCATACTATGAAAGTGTACACGGAACTGTACAATAGCACTGATTTCCTGCTCAATCCTGCTGTAATGAAGCTGGCCTGTCCTGTGGCTGCGGATGGCACTGTGGCTTTGCAGGTGCCGCTAGGAGACTATAGTCTGGTCACTATCATGGCTGCGAATGATGATTCGAGTGCTTATTTCATGGCAGATTTGGGCAATCTTGGCCTGAAGACAAAAGATTTATCCCTCCAAATGCCGCTAAACTCGAAAAAGACTTATGCAGAAACTCGGAAATGCTCAGTAGTAAAGACCACTGAGGAGCTAAATATAGTGGATGTAGCGGGCGCTTCGCTCCAATTAGTGGACTCAGTGGACAAACTCGCTCAATTGCTCATTCAAGTCTCCCGACTCACAGGCAGCGGACTGCAGGTCCAGGAATGGGACTTCCTCGGCTCTTGGCACAAGCTAAACAAGGCTGAAAAGCATAAGAAATACGACCAGTACTGCAGTCACGAGCTGAACTTGTTCCTGTACATGAAGGACAAAGGCTACTTCGAGGAGGTGATAAGGCCCTTCCTAGCCAGCAAAATGGAAAGCACGCTAGTGGACAAGTTCCTGCTGGGTGAGCCGTTGGACGAGTATGTCCCTTCCGTCAGTCAGTTGAATACTCTGGAGAAAGTGCTGCTGCTGTCCCGGCTTGACGAGGCTAGTGGCCTAGCGGACACACTGCGAAACCAGGCCAAAGTTCTCTCCAAAGACGAAGCTATAGAGCAGCGTCTATTCGATGCAGTACTAAAGTTCCACATCCAGGGGGGAGAGGACGAGCAGGAAGCTCAAATAGCAGAGGCTAAGCGCGCTGCAGAGGCGCAACACCTTCTGGAGTACCGAGCCGCGCCCAGATGTGATGACTTGCTGGACTTGGCTGAAGAGGCAGCAATGCACTCATCTGAACTGCTGATGGACCAGGGGATGTCTCTTAAAACTTCTCAAATGGACTATATGAGGATGCGAAGGATTGATAATGCGCTTCCCCCTGTTTCTCACCCTGCTTCCGAGAAGAAAGAACTGTCCAAGGCAGCAGAATACAAGAAAAGTACTGGAATGCTAGCGCGTGCAGCGGGGATGTTTATGCAGAGCGCCAAATCATCCAGTCACAAGAAAAAGCGTATAGTAGCTGAATCATTACAGGCAGATGAAGCTGCTATGGAGGACGAGGAAATGGGGGAAATAGGGTCAGAAGAGCTGTTGGAACAGCGGGAAGCGCAGAGACCCTACTTCCAACAAATGGACTCCACGAAGGAATACGCAGAAACTCACTACTACGGTCTGAAGAGCAAATCTGACTTCGCTGCTCGCGTTCCACTGAGTCTCTTCTGGGCGGAACTGGCTGAAAGCGCCCTAAGTGGCAGTGTGAGTCTACTCTCCCCATCAGTCCTGTACTGCACCGCCAATTTGACGACATATGTAGCTGCTCTGGCCTTCACCGACCTGCCGCTTCAGCCCTGCAAGCACGGCTTCCTCAGCCAAAACCTCGGAATCCGCCTAAAAGCGGCTTCCCACTTCCTAGCCTTCCACAAGTCCATGGACGAGGCTCCCTCCTCCCTCCAAGAAAGCGCTCTTTGCACCCAACGCTTCTTCAACCCCGCAGACCGCTACTTCTCCAACGCAGCCGGAGAACAGGAGGAGCGGCCAGTGAAGGAGTTCCTCATGGGAACGGTGTATGGAAGTCAGGTGATTGTGACTAATATGTCAGTGGCCAGTTTGTCGGCTCATGTACTGGCGCAAGTCCCTGAAGGCGCAATTCCGGTGGCGAATTTGGACTATACGAAGTCGCATTTGATGGGATTGGCGGCCTATGAGACCAAGACAGTCGAGTACTGCTTCTATTTCCCCAGTCCTGGCGACTACCAGCAAGCCCCTGTGAGTGTGTCTGTCCGCGGGGAAGTTATCAGCGTTTCGCAGGGATTTCGCTTCAATGTGAAGGAAAGGAAGTCAGTGCTGCTGGAAGACTCACTGAGGGAGATTGCTGCTGTGGGGGATATGGACCTGGTAGTCAGTTTTCTGAGGAAAAGCAGTCCTCATAAGCCTGAAGTCTATGCGCAGCTTTCTAGTCTGCTTTGGATGCTCAGAGACCGGACGAAGTACACCAAACTGGTGGGACTGCTGAGGGAGCTGCAGTGCTTTCACAAGGAAGTATGGGCGTACTCAGTGCCGCACGGGGATGAACAGGGTCTCAAAGAGCTATTAGGCCAGGAAACGGCTATACAAGAACTAGTGGGAGTGCACTTCTCCTCCTCTCTGCTGACTACAGGCACCCAGCACAGTCACTTCGACTATAGTCCCATGGTCAATGCTAGAGCCTATCGTCTGGCTAATCAAAGTCGAATCGTAAATTCGCAATTTCGTGCGACTTATAAAGACTGTCTCTTTGCTTTGGCACATAAAACAGCCCTAAATCCAGCTGATTTCTTCGTATTAATCCAATACTTCCTCTACCAAGACAGAGTAATCGAAGCCAAGGAACTAGTAAATCGCCTCGGAATGAAGGCTTCTGAGACTAGTCCCGGGCTCACCCCTTTACAGCTCCAATTCGACTACTTAGTCTGCTACTTATACCCTGAAATGGCTGCCAATATCTCCCTATTATACCGCAACTACCCAGTTACGAAGTGGCGGGAACTGTTCGCACTCGTAAGTCAGCAATTCGAAGAGGAACGGGTGGAGCTGGTAGCAGCGGAAACAGCGGGTAGCTCCCTGTCCTTCACTATTGAGCGGGGACTCGTCCATCTCACCTATGCCAATCTTACCACCTGCTGGGTGCGTCTGTATGAAATCGACATCGAAGTACTGTTCTCGAGAAACCCCTTTTTTATGAAGGAGACGGAGCTATTTACGTATGTGTGTCCGAATGCGGTTTACTCAGTAGCCCTAGACTCTCATAGTACTCAGCACCGTGTGGAGCTGGGAGAAAAGTGGAGGCGGCTGAATATATTCGTGGAGGTGGAGTATGAGGGGAAGAAGCTGTTCCAGACCTACTTCGCGAGTGACCTGACCTGCCAGGTGATTCAGGCCTATGGACTTGTGCAGGTGACGGATAGTGCGGGCAAGGGAGTGCCTAGGACCTATGTGAAGGCATTTGCTAGGCACCACTCCGGCCAAACCTCCTTCTATAAGGATGGATACGCGGATGTGAGAGGGAAATTCGACTACGTCTCCCTAACCACTACCCAGTTAGACCAGGTGGAGTCCTTCGCTCTCCTCATCACCCACGACTCCCTCGGCGCAACAGTGCTAACCGCCAAGCCACCAGCTAAGTAGTCCTAGGCCTTATCCAGGTTCTTAAGGAACTCTTGCAGGTGTTTGCCTTGGTAGTCCAGGAAGTCGATTTCCGCCTTGCGCTTGGCTTCGTCGGCTGCGCGCTTTTCTTCGAACATTTTCAGCAGGGCTTCTTTCTTGTTCACTAGTTCGGATTTCCGGTTTTCCAATTTGGTCTTTTGCTTCTCCAGCTCTGCAACGCGTTGCTCCAACTCCGCCTTCCCTTCCTCCGACTGCAGCTGCTTCCTCGTCCCAAAAGTGACCGAACTCTGATACAGTGTCTGATAGGCCGCAATAGTCATCCTAATTTCATCCCTGATCCTCATCAGCAGCAAGCCTCTTTCCGGACAGTCAATGGTGATCTGCCTGATCAGTTCGTCAAAGCACTGGGAGTAGAGTTCTTCCCTCACAGGGCAAATGCCTGAGTCTCTGGCTTGCCGCTCCATCAGCTTTTGATCCAGGGCGTTCTTCAGATTGGTGACGTCTGTCCGTGAAGCCATTTCCTTGGAGACGTACTGGATGAAGCGTTTAGTGCCTTCGGCCCATTCTCGAGGCGGGAGGATGGCGTTGAGGATATCTTCGGTCGAAGGCTTGCTTTCCATGGGCGGGAGAGAGGTCTTTTTGCGGCCTGCAGGGCCTAAAGGCTTCTTTCTGGAGGAGGAGAAGTCGCCTGTGACTTCCTGTGGAGGTTCGTACTGGACCAAAGTTTCTCGAGGGGGTCCGTCCATTATAACTATAGGAGACATAACTGCCGTCCTATCCAAGGCACTGGTAGTGTCCACAGCCTTTCAGATGCCACTACTATTTCGTAACTAAGAAGGCGTGTAGCAGACTTCAGTGGTGGATATAGGGTTGAACTGAAGCATAATAGTCGACTTCACCTTGCGTCTTTTAACTGCTTCCACTCGTAACTTCCTCAGATTCACGGAGAGCTTGTGCAGCTTGGACCTGCCATTTGCCAGCAATTGCTGAGCGCCAAGGGAAGGACTCCGCTTCTCTACTCTCCTCGACTGGCAATAGTCCTGTCTTGACCCACTCCCAATATCTCGCACATACCCCAGTCTTTCAGATACTGAGGCAGGTCTAGCCACATTGATGCGGTTTAAGGGGAGTTCTGGGACTAGGTGAAGGAAGGTAGACTTGCGGTGGAGCCGGGCAGCCTCTAAGTCTTGCGTGGATATCAAGGGAGTGCTGGGGTCTGTGTAAAGGCTACGAATAGCGCTAAGGATAGTAGAGATAAAGAACAGGTTTTCGAAGGTCGGGTCGACCAATAAATCCGATTCTATACTATTTTGCCCCTCTAAATATGCCTCAGGAAGTCCGGGTAATAAAAGCTCTGGGGCTGGGACTTCTGCAGGTATCTCAAAGTCGCTATCAGAGTCTACAGCCACTGCGCAATACCCGTCCAGTCGCCAGTACAGGCTTTCCATGCTTCGCTTCACGTGCAGGTCAAAGGGCTGCAGCTTGTTCAAAGTAGTGCACAGCACTGCTTTCGCAGCCTCTAAGTTCCCTCCCAGTGCTACCCCACAGGCTGCATTCGCCATTGCCATCAGGCCCGCAATCGTTAACTTGGCTCTATCAGAAAGCATCAATTCCCCTATTCCCTTCGCACATAGCTGCCCGCATTCCCAGGCTTTCCGGTACTTCTTCACCTTCCACAGTGTGAGGAAGGAGAGAAAGTGGGTTTGGAAGGTCACTTCAGGACTGGCCTTGCTGCTTCGGAGCAGCGCCTGGGCTGCTTTCAGATACCGCAGAGCAGTGGCGAAGTCCTGCACTCTCCGTAGGGCTTACCTTTGGAAGAAGTAGGCGACTGTCGTCAGTACTTGAATGCGTCCTTCCCACAGCTGTAGTCGCTGAATGCCTATATGATATAGGCGAAAATCGGCCTGAGTGGCGGTTCGCAGCAGAGACAACGCATCAAAGGTGAGGCCGTGGTGAAGGAATATGGAGCTAAGCGAGGTGCACAGCTGAATCAGAGTCTTTTGAAGGTGGTCTTGGTGCGGAACTCGCTCACTGCGGGCAGTCAGGTCGTCTACCAGCTGCTTCACTTGGCGTAAAGTCCACACTTTGGCCTTTTTCATATACTAGTAATGCGCAACTACCAATGTCTAAACTTCGATCCAAACTTTACCCAAATATACGCAATTTACAGGACTATTACCCAATTTTCGCCTCATGGTCCTATCGAAACTCCTTGATTTCGGGTCCAGTACTGAAAAGCTGCCAATGGCCTGGTAGTGAAGTCTCAGTTCTCAGTGTCGTTTAGTGGTAAATTGGCTGGGATTGTGACTTGGGACGTTGGTTTCGCGGGCTGGACGATTATATATGGCGGGGACTGAAACGAAAGTGGGGTTGCGCCACCCAGAAGCCAAGCCTCGCACCTTTAACCCCTACTTCAGTGACTTGGTGCTGTCTCAACAACTACTCCTGCCTCTCTCCCCCCGTCCCTTCCTTGCGCGCGTCCCTGATCCCATCCCCGAGGCTTCGACCCAGCACAAAGCCCCCAAAGCCAAAGCCTGCAAGAAGCCCAGGGAGAAGAAGCGGCCAGTGCAGCGGCCTGCACGGTCTAAGGAGGTCTACGAGTTCCTAGACCTGTGAGACTAATTCATGTTCTACATGTAGCGCTGTGCAGGACTGCTGCCGTGGTAGGACTTGCAGGCAGGCTGAGACTGACCAGGGACATGTCTGAGTACACAGCGGCTGTAGACAGAGCGACTGGCAGGTAGAGGCAAGAGGTACTTGAGGGCAGGGCCGTAGACGTGGCGGTTGGGCTGGCGAGAGGGGGTGTAGGGACGAGGAGTCTGGGGAGAGGCACGTAGGGAGTGGTTGGACAGGGCGGAAAAGGAACGGCGGGGCTGCTGGACTCTATTGGGTTTGAGCACTTTGGGAGGTTGCAACTCATGCTCTATGAGATCCTGCAAGAAGCCTGGGTCGAGTCGGTAGGTGGACTTGCCCAGACTTCTCTCCACGAGCAGCATGCTAGACTCCACATCTGTCTGGATTTCCAAGTGAGCCACCTCCCTCCTGGTCTCTAGCTGCCATTTGCTTTTCATTCTCCCACATGGACCCAACACAGCTTGTCACCACCGTGCACTACTCCCCCCGGTCCTGGCTCTACCTCAGCCTTTTCGTCCTGGTTTCCGCCTGCAACCAAATGCAACGCTACAGTGAGCTCTACCCAGTGATCAGCTTCGTAGTCTCCGGCAGTTCCCTGCTGCAAGACACACACACCAGCGAGTTCCAGTACGGAGTCCTGAGTGGCACAGTGTTCCTCCTAGTGTACGCAGTGCTTGCAATGCCGGCGGTATGCACGATATAGAGCTGGGCGGTGGATAGAATCAAGCGACTGAAGTGGCTGCTGCTAGCTGCTCTACTGCTAGTGAACCTAGCGAGTGGGTTGACAGCCCTGGCCACTGATTTCGCAGGGTTGGTATGGCCGAGAGTGCTGTTGGCGGTCTTTTCCTCAGTGGTGGACCCCACTTTGTTCCGCTTCCTGGCCTTTTACTTCCCCTCGGCCAAGCGAGGCATGGCCAGTGGAGTGCTGTTCGTAGCTATATACATAGGAATAGCGGCTGGGTCGCTGACGCTCTTGCTGGCGCAAGCAGTGGGCTGGCGACTCTGTTTCCTGATAGTTGCGGTCATATCCACTGTGATAACCTCGACTTTCTGCCTTTTACTCACAAACAAACCTATAGAGACATATCGAAACCCGGAAATTGCGCTCGAGACTCGAAGCACACTTACAGATATCCAGTCTTTATGGCGAAATCGCACCTTGATACTCACCATTTCAGCCTTATTTCTACGCTATCTAGCGACCTTCGCTGCCTCTTTCTTCCTGATTCCCTACCTTTCCTGGCAATTCCCAGCCTACACACTTCCTTTGTCGGTTATCTACTTCGTGTATATCCTCATATCGGCGGCCAGCTTGATTGTGGCAGGAAGATTCACTGATGAAAGAGCGAATACTCAGCCCTGGTGGCGGCCTTTGCTGTGCGTCATTGGGTCTATAGCCTGTGGGCCGTTTCTATTCATAGTCTTCCTGACTGATAACTTCTGGCTGGCGATGGCAGGGCTGTTTCCCCTGTCTCTGTATGGAGAGACCTATTTGAGTGTGTCTTTCGCGATGATGATCAGTGTGACTACTCCGCATGTCAGAGCTTTGCGTAAGGGTTTCCTTAGAAACGGGCTGGATGCTGCTGACTTCCTTCATGGCAGGGGTGCTTTCTACCATGTTACTTGGCCTTTTGGCGTCTTCTCAGACTAGTCTGCGCTTTGGCCTCCTGGCTTTTTCCTTGTTGGGCTACTGTGGCAGTGGACTAGTTTTCCTTCCCCTAGTCCGCTGGTACGCTCGCGACCTGAAGTCCCAATCTCCCCTGGAAGAGTTAGTATCTGATTAGGAATAAAATGCTGCCCAGCCTTTCCGCCCCTCTGATCAAGCTGCGCCTCGACTCCCTGCCCCGCTACCGCCTCACCATCATCTACGCTGTGATTCTCTCTGCCTTCGTTGCCTGCTTCATCGGCGCTTTCTTCAGTCCTGAAATGCTCAATGAGGAAGTGGGGTTCCTGGACAGCTGCTACCAAGAAGACACTGAACTGATGAAGAACTGCCAACTCAATGATAGGATGGTCAAGCATCCCGCCTGGTTCACAGTCCTGCCCAATCTGAACAAGTACAAGCAGTTCTTCATGCTCGAGGTCGAGGCTTTGCAGGGCAGCCAGGACAAGCGGGAAACCAGCGCTTCCCTGACACTGAACTTCCTAGTGAGTGTGAGAGCGAGGGAAGACGGCTCTGATGAGTATGACTACTTGACAGAGAACAAGGAAAGGTCGGTCGAGGTGGAGTGCACAGGGGAGCGGTCCTGTGGTAGTGAGCTGCTTTTCTACGAACCCTACCTGACCTATGAGAACTACGAACTCAAAGTCGCGATACTCAACTGGGGAGATGTCGACTCCTGGTTGGCGAACATCAAATTCACGGTGAAGTTTGTGAATCCTGCATTTACACGGTATGTGCTGGCGTGCAAATACTTGTTTTTCCTCCTGTCGCTGCTCAGCAATATCATTTACTTGCTTCAACTGCGCAGCACGCCTATAAGTCTGTGGGGCTTTGAGACCCGCTTTCTGTGTCTGCTCGGCCTGTCCTGCACTCTGATGAACGACCCTACCTACGCAGGCGGCATCCTGTCCCCTAGTGAGGGCTGGAGCGTCTACTCAGTGTTGTGTGTCACTCAATTTATCGGGCTGATATTATCGTTTTGGATGTTGACAGTGCAGCGAATGAAAAGTTCAGTGTTTTCACTGGGCTACTATATCGGCATCATCACAACTTTGATAGTCCTTGTCGGTCTCCTGTCAGCTCTCTATATCTACCTCAACATTCGTATGAAATACGACCCCAGCTTTTCCTGGAAGTCCGACCTTCCACAGACCTTAGTAGGAGTCGTAGGCACAGTTATTGCTCTGGTAATACTGGTTGTTTGCTGGATGATCGGACTAACCCTCCGTGCAATGCCCACTGTGGCCCGCCTCAGCAAGCGACAAGTCTTCCTACTGGCAGTCAACACTGGCATGCTGGTTATCACCATTCTAGGCATTGCCGCGGGCTTTTTCCAGCCCTTGCCGAGACTTGGCGCGATGCTCCTGATCACAGTGGCGATCTACAACCTCTACATCTACCTGCTGCAGGTCCTGTTCGTGCCTACTAAAGAAGCGGTGGAGGCGCAGTTCAGGTCGGTGGAGCTGGAAGGACAAATTGCGCAGTTGCGGTTCGAAGAGGAAGAAAACTTTTCCAAGCCTGAAAACCGCATTTAACGTGCTCTCTTCCAATAGGCTAAACCCCCATTTCGTCAAATACGCACTTATTCAGACCGCTGAGTCCAGCTGTTAGTTGACCTAAGAAGGCTTATTGCGAAGGTCGAAGACTTGAAAGAGAATCCGAAGGGAATTAAGACAAAGAGTGCTTTTTCAAGTAGGTCTTAGCCTTGTGTGGCACCGGACTTCGACTGCTCTTCTTGGCCACTTTGCGCTCTTCTTTGGAGCGTCTGACAGGCCCGGGAGTCACTGAGTGCACTCTGATTTCTTTGGGTTCGGAGCGTCTAAGTGCTGGACCGCCTCTTGCAGGACTCGCTTTCTTCTCAGGTTTGGATATAGGCGGTAGGGACTTCCTATGCTTTTCAAAGAAGCTTTTCCCTCGCTTAATGTCCTCTCCTCCTTGCGGAGTATAGAAATCTCCTCTATAGTTCGGCTTGCTCATAGGCGTTTCCAGCTGCAAATTCCCCTCGAAGGAAACGTCAATGAGTGTGGGCGCTTCCACGATTTCCGACCTAGTGGGAGTCGTAGGCCTGTCAGGCGTCCTTGCTTGCTTCCGAACAGAGGGAGTGCGCGTTTCTCTGTCTGGGAGAACTGCGAATTCAGCACTGCTGTCTTCGCGCCCTGCTTTCATCATTTCCTCCAATGTGACGTGCTGGGAATGCGGACGGTCAGAGTTGATCAGACTGAAGACGAGTTTTTCCCGGCCTGTAGATGACAGCAACGACTCATCTCTCAGAATCGCAGATAGGGACAAATCGCGGAAGTCGACCTGCTTACGAGCTAAAGACTCCAGTGTGAGTTTGAGCTTCTGCACCTGTGCCGGCTCCAGCAGCTTACTGCCTAGCTTGCTGTCTCTGCCCAGCTTCACCAGCTTTTCCATCAAAATGCCTCGCTGGGTCTCGGAGATGATGGCTGGGTCCACTAGGTTCAGCAGGTCGAGTTGGTCTTCTTGGTAGTTGGCGGCTTTGAAGCTGAAGTACTCGGGCAGTTGGGCGGCGAGAGGGGTGGGCGGGCCGGAAATCAGCTCCTTCGGGTCCACAATCTCGTAATACCTTCGATTCGCCTCACAACAGACTCCAATCAGTTCCCTAGCGACCGTTTCCAGTGTATTGACAAGCAACTCCGTGTGGTTTTGAGTCTGCGCCTGTGGGTCGCTGGGCTCGGCAACAGGCGGATCTCTGAGTTCTGACTTGAGGGAAGACCGCAAAGAACTGGGCACACTGCCGTTGATGTGTTTGTAGCGGATTTCCTCGTCTAACACACTACTCGGCACTAGCGGCTTCAACACTCGTCTTAAGTCCAAGTCCAGGCACTTGAGGTACTCCGTATAAGCCTCCCGACAGCGCACTCGGAACTCCCCTACGACCATTTCCACTCGTCTCCCGACCCGCTGCATGTAGTCTCCCTCCCGAACCAGCTTCTCCCGTATCTCCCCCAGTTCCTTCTTGACAGTCTTCAACTGCTCCTTCAGTCTCTTCAGTTGTCCAGGCCTCAGGCCGTGGAACACTTGCAAGGTCCTGTCAATTGAGGTCTTCAGGACTTGGTCACGCTCGTAGAAGTGAGAGGCGAGGGTGGCTAGCTGCTCGAAGGACTCTAGTTCCACGGCTATCTTGCTGGGACTCTGAGTGGGGGTCACTTTCAGGGTGTCGAGTTGCATGCAGTCCAGGACTTTAATGAGGCGACGGTGGTCCTTAGCGTTCTCGTGGTGAAACTGGCGCAGACGCTGGAGCTGGACAAGGACGCGAGAGAGGACCATTTGAAATAGAATAATGAGAGAAACAGAAACATCTGAAAGGCTGCCTGTCTTCAATTTCTTAGATAGGCATTTACTATGGGGAATTGGGCTGGTCTGTAGCGTAATGCATCAGAGTCTGCTGGGTTTAGGAAGGCTTCGATGTTGGTCGGACTGACATAATAGCGTTTCTAAGAGGAAGAAAGGTAGGGAATAGGGTAGGAATGCACTAGAAAGCGGGTAAAATGCACACATAACTGTTAAATTGGCTCTATTGTATAGAGTTGGGCAGCTACGAAGAGACTATTCCCTAGGATGTAAAGACTTCTGCAGTTCTAGACTACCCACTATATCAACAGTTGCATCCATTAGTCAGCAGTTCGACTAGTGCACTGCATCACTCCTACTAACGAGTAGCTGAAGTAGGGAAAATCTCCTTACTTCGCTGTAATTCCCGCTGGAATATGCAAAGGTCCTAATCGACTAGCGCTTCCCAGTGCCAAACTGACCCTTTCCTGGGTCGGAACGAAGGTACCCGCCAGGCCTAGTGACCTGTTCCTCCAGATTAGAAGTCTTTCAAGCGTTCTACTGACTTGGCGTGCTCTAGGTAGCACTGTGAGAGAGAAACAGACGTCAGGGCAGCGGCCGGGACGGATAGTGCTCTCAGTTGATCTGGGCCCTGAGCAAGCTCTGGCCACCATTATTACTAGAGTCCTTGCTTTGGTAGCCTGGGTATAGAGATATAGACCTTGCAGAGTGCTGCGATGTCTAAATAAGGGGAAATACCTTTTGGGTCAATTTCAGTGCTGAATATAGTCGACTTCAGTGTGAGAAAAGTCCGAAATTCACATAAACTCACCTTTCTAGTCGACTTCTTCTTACATTAAGCCGCACTTCCTTAGAATTGCAACGTCTCCCAATCCTCCCTGCTAGCCATATATATGCGGAACCTCTGGCCTTTACTAGTCTCTGACCGAGGCCGCATCCCTCCCCTCCTCGCCTCCTGTGCAGACCCGTTCTCTCACACCGTTTACTACGTGACCCAGGACAAAGAGCTGGTTTCCACCTCAGGCCTGCAAGTGCCCCTGGATGCAGACCTGTTCAGCTCTGCCCTGCTCTCACTTACGTATGTGCAAGAGAAGGAAGTGTGCTGCTTGGTGTTTGCTACTGGGGAGGTGCTGTGGGCGGGAGACAGTGGAGTGACTACAAACTTGATAGAGGGTACAGAGGGCAGTTCGCTACTTGCAGCGCAGTGGTCTCCTTCGCAAGAACTACTCACAATTGTGACTGCAGCCGGGAAAGTGCAGTTTCTTAGCGTGGATTTGGACACTATAGCGCAGGCTGGATTGCCGAGTCCCTGCGTTGAAGCAGTTACTCTGGCTTGGAAGTCGGACAGCAAGTGGGTGGAAGTGGTGGCTAGAGGGACAGAAGGCTGGCAGGCGTTTACCTACTCCAATGACGCCCAGCTCTTCATCAGTGCTGCCAAGTCAGACCCTCCAGGCGGACTGGTGGAGTGCTTGGGAGAAAGGCCGGGAGTGATTAGCAGTGGAGTGGTCAGTTGGCAGCCGGAAGGACTTTTGACCGGAACAAGGGGCCAAACGGTGGTTTTGTGGGAGAAAAACGGTCTAAAGCACGGCCAATTCGAGCAAATAGCAGAGAAAATCGACCAATTAGCGTGGAATTCCGATGGCGAAATACTGGCTATCCAGACCGGAAGCCAGGTGCAACTCTGGCACCGCTCCAACTACCACTGGTACCTCAAGCAAACCCTGTCCTGCCCCGCCCCAGTGCAAGCCCTGCACTGGCTAGACCCCTACCACCTCCTAGTCCTCAGCACTTCCCTGCTCGCCTATGAGTTCAAGTGGACTTATGACAGTGCACTCAGTGGGTTGGCACTGGTGGTTGATGGGAATAAGGCCAATGTTACTCGTTTGGCGCGGGAAGTGGTCCCGCCGCCGATGTTTTCATTTGAGTTAGTTCTGCCTGCGGTACCGAAAGGGTGTAGTGTTGCGCCTGATGGGTGTATTTACCTGCTAATAGACGCTTGTTTGTATGCGATACAGGAAGAAACGCTGAAAACCATCGGATCCATAGAGAATTTAAGCCCGTTAGTGGTTAATTTGACAGCGGGAAACAGCGGATTCGCAGTGTCTGAGGGAAACCACCTACTTGTGTACTCAGCCCGCCTAGAACTTCTGCACACTTATCAAACAGAACTGAGCATTATCGCAGTACTAGCAGCTTCAGAGGACGGCTACTACCTAGAAGACCAGTCAGGAGCGGTTTTCCTGGCAGATAAAGGGCAACTCAGGCTGGCTCTGAAGCTGGCAAAGCCCTGTGTGGCGCTGAGTGTGTATTTGACAGCCACTGCTCCCCAGTTCATTGCGCTGCACCGCACTTCCAAGTCCCTCTACCTCAACTCCAACCTCCTGTCCAGTCAGTGTCTCAGCTACCATCTCTCTCGCTCTTTCCTCGCTTTCACAGTCCAAGCCAACGCCCCTTTGCACCTTCTGCACCTCTACGACCTGAGCAAGGACTTGCCTGTGACACTGCAGGGCCCCGCCACTGCCCCCAACCCTCCCCCTGCCGACTCCTTTGCCCTCAGAAACGTGGAGAGAGGAGCGAAAGTGCTGCTTATTGTAGGGGAGAAGTTGGTGCTTCAGATGCCCAGAGGGAACTTAGAGACCATTTCCCCCAGGCTGCTACTGATACAGCAAGTGACAGCTCTAATCAATGCCCAGCAGTACATAGAGGCTTTTGAACTGCTAAGGAAGCATAAAATGGACCTGAACTTCCTATGCGATTTGGACTTTTCCGCCTTTAACGCCCATATCGAGGACTTCGTGAGGCAATTAGCCACTGCAGACCGACTAAATCTCTTCCTGACTTCCCTCAATGCCTCCGACTCCGCCTGCAAGTACCTCTCCCGTCCAGCCCAAACCACCCCCAACAAGGTCACCGCTCTCTGCCACTCCCTCAGAACCGCTATTTCCGCCCTCCACCTTTCCAACTCCCTGTTATTAAGTGTCATTACCTCCTATATTCGTAGTGACCCGCCTCTACTGGTGGACACTTTGCGACTGATACAGGACTTGAAGGGCAAAATACCGGCCAAGCCACACAAAGCTCCGCATATTTCCCTGCCAAGTAGGGACAAAACTGTGTATGCGGAGGATGCTTTGAAGTATGCGTGCTGGCTAACTGACGCGAATAAGCTGTATGATGTCGCTTTGGGCACTTATGACCTGGAATTGGTACTTATGGTGGCGCAACATACGGTGAAAGACCCAAAAGAGTACCTTGGCTATCTGCAAAATTTAAGCGAAATGACTGAATTGGATAGGAAAATACAAATAAATAAGGATTTAGGGAGATTTGAAGCGGCTTTAGAGGTAATGCGAGAGGGAAACACGCCTTATTTCCCACAAGTTCTCAAATTAGTGACTGAAAAGGCGCTTTATTCGCCTGCATTACGCATATTTCAGGGCACAGCGCTGGAATATACGCTGAATTTGATGTACGGGGACTATTTGATGGGGCAAAGACAGTACTTCCAAGCGGGAGTGATGTATAGGAGAGGTGCAGACCCTCGCAAGGCCCTGAATGCCTTCCAACAGGCACAGGAGTGGGACCTCATGTTCGCCTCAGCCGCTCAGCTCGAACTGTCCCCCAGCGACTTAGCCCAGGAGCAGGTGTCTCTCGCCCTAGACCGCGGAGACTTCAAGGCGGCTGCCTACCTGCTGAAGCACTACTGTGAGAAGAATGAGGAAACTGCTAGGGAACTGGTACGCTGTCTTGTCTACTTGCACAAATACACAGAGGCTGTGGCTGTGTCTGCGGGCCTGCCGGCACTTGAGCAGCTCACCCAGAACTCAGTAGTACTGAAGGCGAAAGAACTGACTAAGGACTTGCAGTCAAGTCTCGAGACAGTCCAAGCCAAGAGAGACAGACTCGAAGCAGTGCGTCGCAAAAAGGCAGCAATGCCGCAGGCCAGTCTCAGACCCGACGACGAGTCCGCCTCCCAGTACTCCCTGGACTCCAAAACCAGCAAAGCCACCGCCGTCACCAAGGGCAAAGCCAAAGCACTCAAAAAGGTGCGGAAAAGCGCTGCCAAGGAAGGCTCCCAATATGAGGAAGAGTACCTTGTGGACCTGATCCTGACTCTCAGACCCGCCCCAGCACTGACAGAACAGATAGAGGAGGTGTTGAAAGGACTGATGCTGGTAGGCGAAATGAGCGTTGCAGTGGAGCTCAGCACAGCCTTAGCAGGGCTGAAAGCAGCGACAGAGGGGGAAATACGTACACTGAGACAGACACAGTTCCTGGCGGAGTTCCGCAGGCAGTTCGCAGACATCCGCTCCGGTACTGAGGTGGACTCTCGCCTGTGTGATATAGTCACAGAGTCCTACTTCCTAGCCTCAGGCCAGGCTTCCCACGTCCTCCCACACGCTCAAGTCCGCAGAGACCTGGACTCCTTCATCCAAGCCTTCCGCCCTTAGTCTATACTTCCTAGCCATCGAATTAGAGTCTAGAGCCGCTCTTCGCAGTCTGAATACTCGCTGGAGTCGTCATTTCGACTAATGCTAGTGGCGTAGCACTTGACTCTGTGGCGGGAAGCAGCCACTGGCAGGTTCTCGAAGCCCATTTCAGAGCTGAAGTTCGCAGACTGGCGAGTCTGGAAGGTAGCAGAACTGAAGAGACCCACTCCACTGACACCTTTACTACGCTTGGCTACTGGCGCAGGGGAGACTACTTGGCTCTTGGAGTAGTGTTTGCCTGTCTGGAGGATGGACCGGTAGGGACGAATGGGGAAGAGGGGGAAGTCGGGGGAAGTACCACGGGAGAGCGGAGGGGATAGGCGGCTTGCCAGACGATTGAGCATTTTAGTCGCTTATCAGGATTGCATTTGTGTGGTTCAATGGACTGGCATGGGTGGTTCTTTTTTCGCGACTGCCTTTAGGCCGCCAAGGCGAGCTAGGACTGCCTAGTGTTAGGAGTACTTAGCTATGAGCACCAGCACCAGGAGGGATATCAGAAACAGCAGCGTCAGTATGCACGTCAGCGCCCTGGTCCCGCTCTGTCTCGCTTCAGCCTACAGAAACCGCACCTTCCTCAGTTGCTCCAGACCGCCTCTGCTGTGCTCTGCGGCCTGCTGCAGGTTGTAGTCAATTCGGTCCAGCAGAGTGCCTTGCTCCACCACTAGTCCTGAGATTTCTTTGAACACTAAAGCTAGCTCGTTGACATGATTTACGATTTGGTTGATGACAGTATTGCGTTCCCTCGCCACTTCCTCCATATCGTCATATACCAATTCCTCCTCTTTCTCCTCCTCTTGACTCACCCCATAGAGACGCTTGAGTCTGTCGATGTAGTTCTTCTGCCGAGTGCGCTGTTCCCTCGCGAAGTCCTGCAGATAGAAGGCGAGGTAGCTCTGGGCGGCCCCGCGCACCTCGTCCTTAGCTGTAGACCCTGCGTTAATGTGCTTAATCGCCCCTTCGCACTCTCGCATGAGCTACTATCTGCCACTTACATTGGTGAGTTGTCCAGTTACGCTCATTATTTCCCTGTCTTTCGCTTCCACATCTCCAAAGGCCAGCTGCAGTCTTTCCTGCTGCTTGCGGTACAAAATATCGATTTTCTCTCTCATCTGAGGCACGAGTTCGTACGCGGTGTCGAAAGTGTCGACCCAGGCGGGCGGCAGGATCACAGCAGCCACTGGGTCGTCACTGCGAGGAGAGCCCTCGAGAAACACTTGCTTGCCGCTGGCGTCACTTAGACTGGACTGGAGGGACGGGTTGCGCTTGTAGTCCAGGCGAGCCGCTTTGAACACGTCTGTGAGACTGCGTGCAGCACCTTTGGCGGCCTCCATGTATTAGAACCATTGCGCTATGTAATGACCGACGTAACACTACAGCGCTGGCACAGGCTAATTAGTGGCCTCCTGCACTGCTGGAAGGAAGCGGAGTAGTTGGCTTCGTGGGTATACAGTGAAATCAGACTTGATAGTCAATTTGCATTAACAGAAGCGGGAAACTGCCTCAAATCTTGCTATTCTGTCTATTTCCACTTGCTCTCAAACACCACTTCCCATACATTGAGACCTCCTCCTTGCCATCCCATCTAGACATTAGTCTGATACAGTTCTCAGCTTAGAGCAAGTTGGCCACCATCGTACCCAGAACCCACTGCATTGTTGAGGAATGGAAGGATACACTCTCAATCCTACTGCTGTCCCTGTCCTCCAACTACTCCTCTTTCCTAATCTCCCAAATCGCTCCTTCCACTCAGTATGAATTCCTACAAATCCCCACTCTTCCAACGTCCTTTTCTTCTAATCGAATATGGACTCACCTCGAGATGCTCTGGAAGCCGCAGACCCTCCAGAGTCCAGCTCCCGCCTCTCCTACAGCCGCATGAACCCCGAAGACGCCGAAGCCGCCTTCCAGCGCAGAAAGGAAGAACTCCGCCAAAGACTGAAAGGCCCTGCCTGCCTCCCCTCCGTCCCAGCCCCTCGCACAGTCCCCAACTGCTACCGAAACATCACAGACTCTTTCCCTAAGCCTCACGAAGTGGAGCGAGTTCCTAGGAAAGCCAGCAAAAAGCAGACTCGCGCATCTGAAGGGGGAAATGCGCTGTTCGAGCGACAAGTGGAGTGGAAGCAAAGGGCGGTGGAGAAGGCGGATCACTTGCGACTGGTGCAGTCTGAGAAGGAAATGGAGGGCTGCACTTTCAACCCTCGCCTCAAGAAGCCGGTAGGGCTGAAGTACTTGCAGCTCAGTCCGCAGGGCACAGTGCAGGAAAGGGCGGAGTTGTGGGTGAAGGAGAAGCAGAGGAAAACGGAGGAAATGAAGGAAATGGAGTCGGAAAGAGAGCTGCAGGATTGCACTTTTCACCCCCAGGTCAAATCCCAGTCCAAAACCTTCGACTCCTCCGCCTACTTCCAGCGCCAGTTGAGTTGGAAACGCGAAGTTTCGCATAAAATCGCAGTTCTGGACGCCAAAGTGAACCCTCCAAAGCTCCCCAAACCGCCTATTTCCCAAAACCAACGCCCTCCCTCCCCTCTCCCTAAGCAGGTGCGGCTGGAGAAGCTGCAGCAGGCGCTGAGTGTGTTGGAAGACAGGGTCAACAGTTCCTTGGGAGTGGAGTCGGAGGCCTAGATCTAACCCTAGGCTGTAATTGTGTTTTTTGTGCTGATTGTGGTGCTTTAGTGGTATATTCCCCTCCATACAACTGCCGATTTTCCTATTAAAGCTCACATCTAGTCCAAAGCGTTGTTATTAGAGTCCTTTCTTGTATTCACAGTTAATCTCTCGCATCTAAGCCACATTTTTGCCCTGCAAGCTGTTTTCCCGCAGACTTCCAGTTTGATAGCCCTGTACTCCGGCCCCAGCACAGGTAGACGTAGGCTCAGTGCTGTACTCGCCCTAGGGAAGCCCCACTGGGCCTGGAACTGCGCGTTGCTCATGCTATTTGTAAGGGAACTCTACTCCTGGACCTAGCTTCTCTGCTCAAAGGCAGAAAAGGGGAAAGGCTGCGATTTACTATGAATTTTGGCTATTTTGTCCTTTCGTTGGAAATTCCTGGATACTAATATGGCCCGAAGTCTGCAAGACCTTAGTCTCAAGTCCATCCACCAAATTGCCCAATTCCTCGCCTTTTCCGATCGACTTATTGTGTCTTCACTGTCGAAATACCTGCGCAACTGCTTTCTTTCCCTGCCTGCAACGAAATGCGCCTTTGTGCTGAAGCCATGCACTGAAATCGACCAGCTAATTCACTTCCAAGACATAAAAAAGTGGGAAAAAGGCCAAATTCCAGCGAATACAGCCCTAGTTTCCGAGCAGTTTTTGAGTCTTTTCCACGTATATAGGGAAAAGAGCAAGGAATACTGCTTTTCCCACTACGAAGAGTTGGTGTATGTCTGGGAAGTGATAGGCAGTTCCAATCAAGTGGACACTGTAGCGCTAATGCCAGGACTGAGACAGGTCTCAGCCAGTGCAGGCTACGGAGCTAGCTTTGCCTTGTGTGGGAGAGAGAGGCTAATAGTGGGGGAATTCAGCCAAGCGGCAGTAGTGGCGGAAGGAGTGTATGGGGTTGGAGTGAGGAGTGTGGGTGTAGCAGAAGACTTGCACCCGCTTAATTTGTTGTTTCTAGAGGGCGGAAATCGCTTGTTATTACTTGGAAAAGCCACTGCAGTGCTCTTAACTCTCCCTACTTTGGACCTACTTCGGACTATAATCCTCCCCTACGAGCCCCTATTCCTATCAACTCCCGAGCCTTTAAGTCCCGTTTTTGCCACCTTTACTCCCCAAGGTCCTATTTGCATATACGAATACAGCAATAGCACTGTTTCCCTGTCCTCTCAGCTCCGCTACCGCCAAGCCATCAATTACCTGCATGTATCCACTCTCCTGGTAAATACCCATCTTAAGGTAGTGGCTCACATTGCAAGCGACATAGGAGTGAGGGGACTAATGTGTGCTGGAGAGGCTATTGGAAGGGAGGTGTGGGGGTATGTAATGAGAGGGAAATACATAATTACTTGGGATAGAGAGGGGAAAGGGAACTTGTTTCAGGTAAAGGAGAGAGAAATATGCAAATTGAGGACATTTGAGGTGAAATCGTTCATACAAAATAGCACTTTTCTAGTGCCTTTTGCGACTCATTACTGCCTATTTGAGCCACAGGTCTATTCCTCCGTTCCCGGTGCTTTCCGCTACCATCACTTCGAGTCTAAAGGCTGTATTGGAAAAATTCCCCTCATGATGGCCTCAATATCCGCCTATAAACAGCTGTTTTCGCACCTTATTCTCATAGGAACTGCGTACATCTCCAACGAAATGCACCCAATTCTGTATATTCTCTCAAATCACGACTTTGTGGAGTCTGCGGAGTGGAATAAAGGCTCTATATGGCTTTGTAGCCTGATAGAGCGCAGGAAAATTGCAATTCGGCTGTCTGAGATAGAGAGAATTACGCTCATTGATGCGGCTGCAGTGCAGCTCCGTCGCCAGCGCTCTCACTCTGAGAGTGAGCCAAAGAAGTCAATTGTCAAGAAAAAGCCAATAAAGCAGCGCAAGCCGGACTATGACGACTTCTCCTTAGTGTAGCTATATTACCAAATGCGCGCAGGCAGAACTGCAAGTCCCAGTGCCTCTCTCCCCTCCTCCACCCTGTACAAATCCCCGCACAGAGCCTCTCCCGACCTGCGCCGCAGTGCCCACTCTCCCCTTTCCAAGGGAGTCAACAACGTTAAAACAGCGACTGTGACATTGAAGCGAGGCGGTGGGTCGCCCAAACCCAGCAAAGAGCAGAGACAGAGGGCCAGTCCAACACTGAGGAGTGGGAGTTGGAGGTCCAGTGACTACCAGAACGTGGACAAGCTGCTGAAGGAGGCGGAAGATATTAGCTGTCAGATGGCTTTGAGGGCGACTCGCCCGCCACCTGAAGCCTTTATGGAGTCGAATCAGAGGAAAACGCTGGTTGCGAGAGTGATTCAGCGCATCCGACAGTCTGCAGGTAGCGCCTGCGACCCTCAGTCTTCCCGACTTTCAGACTCAGTGTATGTGACAGCGAGTGTGGACACGCCTAGTTTGAAAGCGGCTGAGTGGGACGAGGAAGGGTCCGAGAGCAGTGTGCGGAAGCCGCCCAAGCCTGTACCTGAGGAAAACTCCCCTGCTCGAGAGCTGCAGGAAGATGAAATCTTCACAGCTGTCTCTCCTACACCCTACTCCCAGGACGAAAACCGCCCTCCTAGCCTTTCCTCCAAGTCCCTGCGGCCTGAGGCCCTCCAGCCGGACTACAAAACCCTCTATGAAGCTCTGCAAATCAGGTTCAGAGATGAGCAGGTGACTGTTACTTAGGCGAAAAACAAGGAGTTGGAAGGCAGACTGGCGCGCAAAGCCCGGGAAAACGAGGAAATGCTGGGTCAACTGGAGGCCTTGAGGCGGGAAACTCAGCCTGAAGGCTGGCTGTCCATTCTTCAGCAGGAACTATCCACCCTAAAGACTCGAGTCACTGCCACAGAGCACCAAAATCGTGAGCTTCGCTCCAAGTTAAAGTCTGTGTAATAGTCTAGTCATGCCCCAAGTGAGGCAGGCAAAGCACCGGCTTTTCACTCGTTTCTCGCTTTAAGCGTCTGCGAAAGCACGGCTTGGGAATTGCTGTCTGTGTCTGGTCAATAAGGGACACTCCGCGCTGTTTGGGCAGTCTCCTAGGCTTGTTGAGGCGAATTGGAGTGTCTGTAGGGTCTGTTTGCTGGTATGTTTGGACTGCTTGTAGGTATTTGGGGTGCAAAATGCGGTCTAAAGGAGGACTATTGGACCGGTCGGGAGTGAAATTTCGCTCATCGCAGACTCGGGCTAGTGCGTGTTGCTGAGTTCTGGGCATTAGGCGGCTGGGAGTGACGCTGTAGAAGGGCAGAGTCAGAGTTTCGCACTGCACGTAGTCCAATTTTTGCACTTTTGCTGACAACTGTGTAGAGGAATAGGCCTCCAACTCCTCCTCAATCAAGCTACACCCCTGTTCTCTCGTCTGCTGCGTGATTCTATGGGACGAAGGAGTCAAAATAACGTTCATTTCCTCGACTTTCGCACTCTTCCCAAGCTCCAAAACAGCGGAATCCGCTGCAGTGGACACACTGGTGGAGTAGCGGTGCTGCTGGCGGCTGGCAGCGCGCCTTCGAAGGCACTTTCTAGGGCTCTTTTTTCTGCTTCCCAGGCTTAAGCCGTACCCAGGAGGTACGGCGGCAATGAAGCGCAGGACCAGTGAGGGTGAGGAGCGCTTGTGGGCGGGACTGGGGGCGGGCAGTAGGGACTTCGGACTATGCAGGTGTTTGGGGGATTTGCGGGACTGGGGTGTGCGGCAGGAGCGGAAGCGCTGCAAGGAGTCCATTGGAGATGATTTACCAAGGAGTCGAAATTTACACATAGGAAATCGGCCGAAATCTGCGCTTTGAAGGCAATGAGAGTGCTGAAAAGCGAAAATTGGCCTTGGATTAGAGAAAATACGATTAGCGCGGTAAGAACTGGTAATATTTAGTAACGCTAAGTCGATATCTCGTCTTAATTTGGGGAAATCTCCGTTTTATATAGTGACAACTGCTTGCATTTACAGAAGTCTATGCAGTTATTTCTATTGCAGAGGCGAATAGCTGCAATTAACAATATTAAGGCCGTTTGATTCCAGTAATTGTGAATACAAGATAAAGCAGACATCCAATAAACCAAGTGTTTAAAACTGCTTCACCGATTCAATTCGCTGCTTTTATTGAGAATTCATACCGAATTCGGGTAATTTCTTTTCTGCTCCTTCTGGATCAGCCCAGACATCAGTTTCTATTAGAAATCTACATGTATGTGAAATGTTGGGAGTTCTGCAGGTACTCGCATTAGCGGAATTCCCAATATTGCTAACCGATCACCTTTGGAGTTTCTATGAAATATGCAAAAATCGATATATACTGTGGGACTTGAATATTACATTAGCAGGAATAACAAGGGAAAAGTTGGCAATGCAAAAGGTAAATAAAAACCCAGTTGAGGGAATTAGCGAAACGATGGGAAGACTTAGGCTTGCACTTAGTAGCTAATACAACTAACAAGGGAGGAAATGGACAGTGTTCAGCTCGAAGAGTACCGCAAACGCATGCAGGCCCGCTTCCAGGGCCGCCCTCCCTCGCTTCCCCCTGCCCAGCCCGTTCCAATGCAGTCCCCGACCTCCGATTCCGCGCCTCCGCAGCCAGCTCATGAGGATGAGGACGAGCGCTTGGCTAGAGAACTGCAAGCGCAAGAAGACGCTCGAGTCCGATATGCGAACAGTGACGAAGAATTCGCACGGAAACTCCAGGGTGAAAGCGCACCCGAGTAAGTGATAGGCAGCAACGTGCCTCCTCCCCGGAACATCCAAAGAGAAGAAAGACTAGTCGACCCAGACCCAGTGCCTATGGGGTACTTCTACAACCCGCCTTCTGCTAGAGAGGCTGCGCGGCCGCTATTACCACTGAACTACGCAAGTGGACAGCAGGCCTCAGGGCCGGCAGCCCAAGCCACCACTAGCTGCTTCCCTGAGGCTGGCAAATGCTGCGGACTGTCAAGTCAGCGAGTGGTGTTGTCGCTCGCTGGAGCTTTGACTGTGGCTATGGTCGTGGCCTTTGTTGTGTTGGTAGCAGTGGGTTAGTAGGCCAGTTATATAGAAATGGAGCAGATGGAGCGAGTGGGGCCGAGAGTGCTCATACCGGAAAGCTTCCCTGCTGCGCAGCAGTTCTTGGAGATGCGGCTGTTGGGGACTTTTCCCAATAGCACTGTGTTCGCGGTCTTGTACGCCTACATCGAAGCCACCTTCGTCCTGCATAATCAAAATGCTTTGAACCATTTCCTCGCCTTGCTATCTGAAATGAGCCGGAATGTTCCGTTTATCTACACTACTCTCTCAAACCTACAGCAAGAATTCGCTCGAAACCAGGCTTCATCCTTGCTACAACAGCCGCAAGACCTGGCCTTCACCAGCAACCAGATAGTCACGAACTTTCAGCTGAACCCGGCGAATGACTATGGCGCTCTTAATGCGTGTTTGGTCCTGTGCACATATCTCAATATCAAAGGCACTTTTTTCTTCATGCAGCAGGAAATCAACAATTCCGATTTGAACCATTTAAGAAGCTCAGAAGGAGGCAGAAACTGCGAATTTGAGATCTTTCTTTGCGGGGGCAGAGGGAAGATTTACCAGCTATACAAGTGTTTGGCAGTGGATAGCTTTGTCACTCCTACTTGCGGACATTTGATGCTGAAGTACAATGTATTGGCAAGACTGGCTGCCTTCGCAGGGAACTACTCCTTCAACTCAGCCTGGGCGACTAGTTTACAGTTGCAGTGTACGGTTTGTTCCGGACTAATTCAGCCTGCAGACATCGACCAAGTTCTGCCCTATCCCAGTCAAGCCAGGACAAGGACAGTGAGGCCTGGGAACTGTATAAAATGCAGAGGGTTCTGCGAGCTGTCTGATAAGTGCCCGAAATGCTCAGCTCCTATTTGCGTGAACTGTGCCGTAGTGGTGTTTTGTACGACCGGCAGACCTGTTTGCCATAACTGCGGATATGATTTGTTGGACACTTTTCAGGGAAAGCAACTAGTGGTGGCCTATATGCCCTGGCTGCGGAGAATCATTGAGATCGCTACAAGTGATTACCAGAAATCTCGAGCAAACGAGCCTGTGCATAACCCGCCTATTGAAGCTGCGGCTGTTCCGAGTCAACAGAGTAGAGTCAGAACTAGCCAGACTTCAGCTAACTCACCAAACCCACAAGTTTCTCAAATGTGTAAACATTGTAAGAAAGAAGTCCAAAGCGAGGCAGGACTTTGCCCGAAAAAGTGTTATTGCTTCGTCTGTGAGTGGGAACACGTTTTCGCTGAAGATTATGCTCACCCCAAGTGCCAGGCCTGTAAGATCTGGCTAAATACTGAATTAATCCGAGTAAAGCCCTGTTCCTTATGTAGAAGGGAAGCAACGTTTCAAAGTACCTTTTTCTCATGCTATAAGTGCGAAATATCGTTCTGTCGGACCTGTGCATTACGCACTACGAGAGAAGGATTTTTGCATTGCTCTGCGTCTAAACAAAGGCATTGGATAACAGAGTCAAAACTGAAGGCAATCGGAGTGGGGAATGATGGCTGCAGCGTCTGGTAAGGTAGTTAGTCTCTCTGGTGGGCTTAGCTAGATTAATGGACGTCTCAAATAATATAGAAATGAGCTTTGGTCAGAGAGTCCTTATTCCCAGACAATCGCAGCAGAGCTCAAAACCCAGTCCAGACCAGCAAGTCCGCTTCTTCAACGCAGCCTTCAAGCAGGGGTACAGGGAAATGCGCAGAATCGGCACTTCAGACTACCTGCCGTATGCAGTGGTCTTGGCTGCGCTGGAACTCCTCTCCCAAAGTCCCCCCCGCAGCCTGTCCACTGCAGTCCAGACCTACCTTTGTGACGAACTGTTCACAGAGTTCCTGAACTCTCCTGGAGAATCTAGAAACAAGGTGCATACGGAGGGCTTCGCTAATGCATTTATGTGGAAATGTAATGAGTTCTTCCAACAGAGAGGTATCAGCAACCAGACTGACTATCTCCTCTCCAATATTAGGGCACTTGCGGATCTTCTGGGAATAGGAGTGGAATTGATGATGGATGAAGTAGTGCAAACAATTGGAAGTCAAGGGACTGGGATGCAAAAATCGTCTGTGAGTATCGGAATAGTGCGTCAGACCTACTTTATTCTCTATAAAACATTAACCAAGGAGAGTTTCATGATCCTGCCCTGTGGCCATCTCCAACTCCGATATTTGGTATATCAGGCTCTACAGCAGCAACTACAGTCCAACACTCTCGCTAATGGAGAACCAGTAGCTGCAGAAGTGTGCAAAGTCTGTAATGCTCAGTACTCACCCGACCTATTTCCTATATTCCAAAGTAACCAATTGACTCTCTCGGCTCTATTTGATCCTACTTGGCCTCAAGAATTCGTCTGCTCTTCTTGTCACATGCGTATAGACAGATGGAATATATCAACTATTTGTGGGTGTGCGAATACAGTGTGTATGAACTGCATGATAATAGCACGAGCTGATAGAAATCCATGCTACTGTCCTGGCTGTTCAGAAGAACTTTCAAACACTAGCGGAATAGAGCGGGCAGCAAAAGGAATAAAGAATCTAGCAGAAGTGCTTCCAATAGATTGGGGAAAAGGAAAAGTCCTCAGCCTTAAAGAGGAAAAGATGTGCAATAAATGCAATAAAAAGCAAACTTTAGACGTCTTTATGAATTTCGAAGACCATTTAAACTGCTGGGTCTGTGCGAGCTGCAAAGAGATGAGCTTAAAGGCTGAAAACCCTGTTTGTCCGAAATGTGGACATGAGTATGACACTTCCAAGCCTCATTTCCAAGAATTGATTGCTAGGTACAGGGCAGAAGAACAAAAATCTCAGCCTAAAACCAAGCCAATGGACTTACCCTCTAAAGCACAGGGCACTGCTAAGAAAAAACCCATCGATTTGCCAGTGAATGGAACGAATTCCGATCCTATGGATGTCGACAATCCAGCAACAACTCATCCTCTAATGCTACAAGAAGAGAGGAAAATTCCACAAAAGCGTGATCCTTCGAATAGGCAGATTTCGGCTGAAGGACGGTTTGAAGATCCTTTGGCAAGAACAGAGTCAGCTTGTGCGCGATGCAAGGGGCCGCTTAGAGCAGGCCAAACTATCCCGCTTCAAGATGATATGTGTTTTGTTTGTCTGGACTGCTATCGACGCGTCTCAAACTCTCAGAACTGCCTCGGCTGTCAGAAGAGACACTCTGTGAGGGACAGTTTCACTCTCCAGACAACTCTGCTGGGAAGAGAATCTTCCACCTTTATATGTTCCAAGTGTAAACTACCCGCTCCTCTCAATTGCCAGCACCCTTGTGTGAGTGGAAAGCCTCTTTGTGTGGACTGCTGTATCCTCGACATTGTTTTGCGCCACAATTCAAGAGGGAGTAAGTGTAGTCAATGCAGAGGTAACTTCTACGAGGAACTCAGTATTGACACAGAAGTGAAGGGATACAAGTGCTCGGGCTGTCCGGCAATGATGAGTCTGTATGAAATTGCCCATTTCTGTGAGCCGAGCCGCTCCTTTATCTGTTTCCCATGCTTCAAATTCAACTCTAAAAGCAAGACAAAGCAATGCCTCGCTTGCAAAGTCATTATCAACAACAAGTATTCCGGTCAAGCGGGTTCAGGTAGTTATCTCCCTAGGTAGTTTCATTTCGAAGAAACCTTCTTTAACTCACATGCTTCTCCTTTTTCCTTAACTCCTCTTACTCCTGATTCTCTCAATATACTACTGAATTGCTACTCGATAAAAGGGATTGCGCAGACATTTTCCCTATTGTCGGTGACGACTACCTACGAAAAGGCTGATATGTGATCATATTCCTACCACTAGAACTTACAGCGCTAACTCCTAGATATACCTTTGTCCTATAGCAGTCTGCATGCTAGTCTCCTTCGTAGCTCTGAGAATTGCACTGTAGAAGACAGCGAGTACTCATTATAATGAAGTTGCGACTGGGCGCACTTCGAGCCTCGTCACGGTTACGCAAGGGCGGCCACTTGCAGTCCAGTTCCTCCCTGCTTCCAGGGCCTGTTCTGCAGGTTAGTTTCCCTCTGTCTTCCCTGCCCTCTGCCAATTTCCCCACGTCTCTCGTCCACTCTGTGCCCAAATCCCGTCCCAAAGCCTCTCACATCACTCCCTCTCCCAGTCGCCTGCCCAAAGAACGTCTCAACCGCTGGCTCTCCAAGCGCTACGACAGTGTCGGCTCCCCCCAAACCACCCGCCGAACTGACCACAGCTACATCTCCTCCACCCGTCTCAAGCGCAACCAGTCCTACGTCTCTGAGATCAATGAGTCCAGTGGGGTAGAAGACAAGGGCAAGTTGCATCGGAGGAGTGTATCGAAGCCTGCCCATTTCAAACCCAGGAGGCCGAATCTAAGTCCGCACCCCATTAGACCACTGTTCTATCGGCGGCCGCCTGGCAGGAACAGTATATACTATGAGGCGCCTGCGGTACTCGCTGCCCCGACTCTCGCAGATATACATGTAGTCTCTAAGAAACTACTGTAGCATACAAATCGCACTGGTTCTGCCTATCTAGTTAGTCTGCATCAATAATGCGAATTCAGCCGCTATTTCCGTCGGAAGTCCTTTAATCGCCATCAGTAAAGCCTCGTCCCCAGCGACTTCTCCCAGCCTGGACTTCTGCTCCGCCCAGTACTTGACATGTCTGAGTATGTTGTAAGCGCTTTGGCCCGGCTTAGACAGGGAAGACACCACAGCTTCTTTCACTATTACAGGACGGACAGGGATCAGTGCGATGTGAACGGCCTGCGAGAAGTGCTTGGCAGGGAAGCTGAGCAGCATAGCAGCCTGCTCCGCCGTGATACTGTCCTTATTGCGACTCAAACACTCAATCATACTGGTAATCGACTCCCATTGGTTTCCCAGCGAAATCACCTTTTGGACGCCTTTGATGATGCCTGTCACACGCTCGCTTTTCACCTCCGCGAGGACTAATTTCCACATGTACAGCTGCTCAGTGCTGCTGAAACCCGCTGAGGCCACGATAGCGTCCTCTACTTTGTCCCTGAAGATTTCGTAGTTTCCAGTCATTAAGTCGAACTCTGTGCACACTAGTAGCTCTGGACTAGCCGTCTGCAGGAACAATCTGATAATCCCCGGCGTAACCAGTGCAGGCAAGGTCTTGAAAAGCACCGGATACACCCAATGCAGCGTCTGCAGACTCATATCATTGACCCCCACCTGCAGTTCCCTCTCCAACTCACTAGTTTGCTGGTCAAAACTCTGATACAGGCTGTTTCCCGACCTTAAACTGAATATAAGCATGCGCAGGCCTATGCTGGGCTCGGTGGATTTGAGGCTTTTTACTAGAGTGCGCAGGCCTGCGTCTGTGGTGGCGGCTGTGAAGATCTGATAAAGCAGGGAGTTCTCGTTTAGGACGGGGGAAAGCGGCTCGAGTAGGTCGTTTGTGAGCGTTTTTAGCACGAACTCTGTCAGTTCGTCGTCAACAACTGTGAATTTGAGCAAAGCGGAGAGATTGGCAAGGGACGGCTGCTGCACAAAGGCCTTCCCCAGCTCTGCAAAGCGCTCCCCAGCGCCCTGTGCCTGTCCCACCGCCATTTCCTGCACTCTACTGCCCTCCACCACACCCGCACTCGGCGGAATCGCCCTCTGCAGCAAATCACTGAGTCTCCTGCGTATGTCGTAGGCGAGTTTCTCAGTGGCAAGGAGCGTTTCTGTGGGAAGGATGGAGTGGATGTCTGCGAGGTGGAAGGCTTCTTTGATGTTCCTAGTGGCCATTTGACGGGAATTCGGGTCGAATTTCTCTGCGGAAATGAGGAGGAATTCGATTATTTCTTCTGTCATTTGGGGGAATTTGGAGAGACTGAACTTGAGGCAGCTCATGAAGGGCTCCACGCCTGCCACTCCTTCCTGGGGGTTGAGGAACAGCACGTCAAACACTAGGGCTTGCTTGAGCCAGGCTCTAATGGGGTAGTTGATAGTCACCGTATTGAGCAGCCACGCAGCCAACACATGCTTCTGAGTCGCAGGCTCCGAGGGCGATACACGTGTGAGTATGAGTCTCAGGAAGTCAGGGTAGGACAGTTCATTCATACCATCTATCAACCAGCGCATATACCTCGCATAATTCGCAGGGTTGCACTTATCCATCAGATACCCCAGTCTTTCCTCCACCACAGGAGTCAGTAGCATCGAGTGGTACTGCGGCTTTGTAGGCGCACTCAGGACACAGACATATAAAGGAATGCCTTCCCGAGTGGAAGCCATCAGGTCGTTCCAGATGGAGTCCAGTCCGAGGTAGGTGCACATACTGGCGAGCACGCGGACTAGGTCTCTGCCGATAGCCAAGCACTCGCTTTTCCGTCGTCTCCAGATTTCGTTCAGAATGGATACGTCTTCTTGGTACAGCACGGAGTCGTTCCCTGCGTGCAGAGATGCCAGTCGAAGCACGCGGTAAAAGACTAAGGACGGGAGGGCGGTTGGCTGCTCGCAGATGCGGTCCAGAAGGACGTAGAGGTAGCGGGAAGTGTCTACGGTGCGGATGAAGGCGAGGAGCAGTTTGGGGTAGGGCGGGTACCACAGGGGTGCGAGTTCCACTAAGAAGGCGAGGGCGCGGTCGAGACTTTTGAGGCGCGGGAGGCACTTTTCCAGGGCTGCGCAGGCTTGCTGGCATTGGTCGCGACTGCTGTAGATGAGCATCTTCAGCCAGGTCTCCCCTGACAAATAGCCATACGCAAGTCCAATGGCCTGCTTGGCCGCCTCACTGCCCGGCTGACTCTGCAGCGCAGCAATGCACTCGTCTTCCGTCGCTTTGGTGCAGACCAGCTTCTTTATGTCTTTGTAGAAGGCCTGCATGTCTAGAAACGCTGGCTCCAGCACTTCAAAGTCTAAAGCGTTTATAGGAGGCACAAACTCCATTATATGCCACAGAGCAACTCCCCTCAGGTCTTTAAACTAAAAGACCGGCTTTCCCTTGCAAACAGCCCTACTGCAGCCCTCTCCTATATAGTCGCAACCATGGGTATCGGCGGCTTTATTACCCCAATTGCAGCGAAAAGTCACTTTAATCAGGCAGAAATTCCCAATTTTCCCTAAATTTCCCCAATATCTAAGTCTAAAAGCCGTCTTTCCCAGTCCTTCCGTCATAATCCATTGCAGCAATGGAAGAGCGGCTGAAGATAATCCAAGACAACCCTCAAGTCCAACAAATCCTCGCCGCCTTCCCCGAAATCGCCCTCGAATCCACCCCTCTCGCCCGCAAACAAGCCCTTCTCAAGGCCTTATCTGAGCGTCCCGAGCTTTTCCAGCCCAAAGAAGCCCACAAAGAGGGGGAGTTGGACTCTGAGGGTGGCCTCTATGTAACCCCGAGCAAGGGGTATGTGATAAAGACTGCGGATGCGAAGAGTGGGGAAAAGGTGTTTTTGAACATCTGCTCCCACCCTATAATTGACGCCCCCGAGGAAAAAGAACTCCCCGACATGCCCGACGACCAGCAAGTGGGCCTGCGCATTCCCCTCAGCCTCGGCAACCCGCGGCCCGACTTCGACAAGAGTAATTCCCACCTAGAAGGCCAAATCTGCACAGTGTACGACATTATCCTCAACCCAGACGTCACCAATAAGACGAAAGTGGACGTTACGTATAGGACTTTGCTGTTGGAACTGTGTGTGGCGTATATACAGCAGAAGCATCAGCAGGTGCTGTCGAAAAGTGAGGTTTAGGCAGAATATCGACTTCCGAAGTTGAAATATAAGGGAAAAACCGTCGAAATGCAGAGGGTAAAAGGGAAAAAACAGCCTAAAATCGAAGTAATGGACAGACAATTATTCGCTCCAGAGCCAATAACTGCCCTTCCGGACTGGGAAATCGCGCAAGACGGCCAGCCCCTGGACCCTGAGTTGCTGGACACCTGCACTACCCTGCAAATAACAGTGCACCTCCCTATGTTGGTCAGTGGTTTGGGCATTGTGCTGGAGGCGAGTTGTGAGTATATGTCCGTTGTAGCAGGGAAGTTGTACTCTTTGCAGCTTTGGCTGCCCAGGAAAGTCGACCCAGAGGCGATTTCCGCTGTTTTCAGCTGCTCAAAGCGGCAATTAGTGCTAAATCTACCCGTTCAAACCGGAGAAACAGTGGAATTGGAGCCTGTTTCCACTCCAACAGTGCTCAAGCCTGTGGCTTTGCCCGCCCACGAGCTGCTATACGACATAGTCTAGTGCCTAAGTCTACCTTAAGAGATGTCTGTACTCCTCGGCGTCTGCGAATACGGGCAGTTTCCGCTTCTTTTCAGGCTTGTCCTCGTCAACTAGTTCGCCCTCTTCTTCGATGAGGCCCAGGTCACCTTCCACCTCATCCTCAAGGTCAGAGAAATTGAACGTCTCCTCCTCCCCCTCACTCCCCCCATCCTCCTCCTCCCCCTCCGACTGCTCCTCCGAGTCCGTCTTCGCCTCAATCTCCGGCTTCTGCTTTAGGTGGAAGTAGTGCTTGAAAAACAGCTCCTCCTCGCGAACTGCCGAATCATCCATTTGAGCGAAGGTCTCGGAGTTGACGGCTTCTTGAATAAGGGACATTCTGACTTTTCTGCCTTTGAGTTTAGCCACTAGCTTGGGTTTTGGACTTTGGTAGCTGAACCGTTCGAGGAAATTTATCATTGAGAAGTCGAGTAGAGGGTCGCTTTCGTAGGTCAAAGGCTCTTGGGAAAGGAGCGATTTGGCCCATTTCCGGACGGTCGGGTGGAAATGCACTGCAAGTAGGTTGAGTTCGTAGAGACAGGCCAGGTTCCCGCCACTATAGCGCGGCTCTCGCTTAAACGGCTCAAATTGCGGCCTAGAAGTAGGTGCGGGTGTAGTTACTGCTGTAGGTCTTTCGTCCTCACTATCCGGCACATCGAAATACTGCTCCTCCTCGTCCCCATCCGGCTTCGTAGTTATCATCGTCCAGGCGCCTTTATGCGTCTGCAGGACATCACCTACAATCAGCAGCATCCCACACACGAAGGGAGTGTCAGTGACTAAGCAGCACATTAGCATGCGCTTGAGGAAGGCTTGCACTCGGGGGAGGATGGTGTCTTCTTTGAGGGAGATGAGGAGAGTGTTGAAGAAGATGCTGAGAGTCTTGGGGTTGATGTCGCGTAGACGAGGATGGGGGAGGACGTGGTCGTAGAGAGTGCGGTAGTAGCGGTCGGAGACTGTGCCGAGGGCCTTTTCTGCTTGGAAGATGAAGCGAAGAGCCTGCAACTGCACCACCTGATTAGTCTGCAAGTGGGAGAGCCGGTACAAACTGTCCATTTCTTGACTGAAGAACTCCAAGTCGCTTTTCCCGGAATAGACGGAAAACAGCTTATTCGCGGCCTGCAGCAACAGCGCTAGAGTCTTAGTATGCTGCGGGTCCTCCTGCAGGGTCGGGAACATCTTGAGACATATTTGCACCATTACTCTGATGGCCTCCTGCTCTCCTTCCCTTACTTTGATGGCGTTTAGCAGCACTACTGCGTAGAACTTTCCCTTGTGCGACTGTTTCTTGCGGAATACGAAAGCGCCGATTTCCCGCACAGCTGAGTTTAGTAGGAACCGCCGTCGACGGATTAAGTGGGTCGTTTCGAGCACGACACTGGTAGGCACGATAGTGTCAGGGTCTCCTAGCTTGTTGATAAGCAGGCCAATGATCTGGTCCCTGCCTTCAGGCTTGAGGGCTGCCAAGTCAGCGAGCAACTGGATGATTTGCTGCTTGAAATGCGGCACTGTATTGGAAAGCTGCTTCGCCAGAATGTCCAAATAGCGGGCATACGCAGCCTTCAGCTTAGACTCAAAGACCAGCTTCAGGTTATTTTCCCCCACTTGAGAAAGCGGCTTTAACGGGTAATTGGGCAATATATGGTCCGCAAACAACTCCTTCGCAGCTATAATCGCCGCCTCCGCCTCTCTCCTATTCTGCCTTTCCGCCAGTCCCATCAACACTTCCAGCGCTTCGAAGTCCATGTAGTTCTCATACTGCAGACTGCTCTGCACCTTTAGAACCAGCGCGGTGACCTTGTCTCCCAGGGTTCCCTTGCGCTGCAGCTTTGTGAGGATTTTGGTTTCCTTGGAGTAGGACTGGTCGTGGGTCAGAGAGCGGGCGGTGCGCTTGAGGTGACGGGAGAGACTGTGGGAGAGGGAGGAGACTTGGGCGGCTTTGGTAGGGAGAGGAGTGGGGACGGCGGAGTGGCGACGCTTGGGCATAGGGGAGTTTAGGCTATTAGCTAGGGAACCTGGGTAATGGAGGCTGGTAGTTGCTAGGGAAAGGCAGCTATGTGTGTATAGCAGTCCTTTGTGTATTGAATTCGATAGACGTGGAGAGTAGGGGGTTTTAGGTGGACTTTGCAGACAGCTGCAATTGCTTATAGATGGTAAGTAGCAGGGCTTGGAAATCACCGGCCTACTTTCCGCGCTAGCAGTCTTCGACTACCCGGCTGTTTTTATTGATATCCTGCCATAGGACGAGGTGTATTCTTCACCTGCTGCACTCTTTTTGCCTATATCAAGTCTTTCCAAACCCCAAAATCGCTAGGAAATTTCGACAAGCGCAGGACAGTGTAAATACTCATCTGTCTAGGCCTTAGGCTGCATACATACCTCTGCAGAAGATAGCGAAATTTGCAATTCCTGTCTATTTCATATGCCTCTTTTACCTTATATTAAAGCAAATGCACCGGTCTCACTCCACCCTCAAACGCAAACTTCCGCCTACAGACTCCGTCCTCAACCTCAGTGTGACTTCTCTGCCCTCCCACTACCCGTCTTACCCTAGCACTTTGCCTCTTTCTACTGAAATCAGCAGGGAAACGCTGCCTAAGAAGGAAAGAACGGTGCATAGGACTGCGACGGAGAAGTATTACTTGCAGATTATTGCCACTATGAAGACGGAAATCAGCAACTTGATGCAGATTATTAAGGCGAAGGATAGGGAAATTGAGCAACTGAGAGAGTCGAAAGGGGAATTGAAGGCTGCGAATGCACAGATGAGGGGAATGCTAGGGCAAAGGAGGGGGGTAATGAAGAAGGAGGTGGGGAAGAGGAGACTAAGAGGACAGAGAAGCAGTGAAATGGTATAGTTTAAGTATATAGCAGAGTTAGTCACTACAATTACATAGGGAGATAACTACCTGGACCCGCTTGACCGGAATACTTGTTGTTGATAATGACTTTGCAAGCGAGGCATTGCTTTGTCTTGCTTTTAGAGTTGAATTTGAAGCATGGGAAACAGATA
>Ga0247837_1000463_pt1 | contig 85648 bp, 72 predicted proteins | sample LaCtaG_2_FD_187115 | JGI IMG/M metagenome (GOLD analysis project Ga0247837, IMG submission 187115) | Freshwater microbial communities from meromictic Lake La Cruz, Castile-La Mancha, Spain - LaCruzMarch2015_14.5m | ecosystem: Environmental > Aquatic > Freshwater > Lake | place: Spain: Castile-La... | reverse complement strand
AACTTGAATAGCGCCATGTCTGGCCTGCCCCAAGGTCCGTAGACGGTGAAGAAGCGAAGGCCGGTCGTTGGCAGTCGAAACAAGTGACTGTACGAATGAGCCATCAACTCAGTTGAGCGCTTGGTTGCTGAATAGAACGACATCGGATGGCTCGCTGATGCGCTTGTGGAATACGGCAAGTCCGTATGAAGGCCGTAAACAGAACTGGTGCTGGCGTACACCAAGTGTTCCACTCCATGGTGCCGGCATCCTTCCAGTACATGCGCCGTGCCCAGCAAATTGCTCTCCACATACGAGAGCGGTTGATCAATGGAGTGGCGAACACCCGCCTGCGCGCCAAGGTGTGCCACGCGCGCGAACGCGCCGTCACGAAAGATCCGCTCCATGGCAGCGCGGTCGGCCAGATTGGCGCGTTCAAAGCGAAATTTTGCGGAACTCCCCAGGTTGGCAATCCGCGCGTCCTTCAGCGAGGTCTCGTAGTAATCGTTCACATCATCAATTCCGACGACATCGTGCCCCTCATCGAGCAGCGCCTGAGCCGTTGCCGCCCCAATGAATCCCGCTGCACCTGTGACAAGAATCCTCATCGTTGTATTGAAGCACATACAGGACGGTTGTGCCATCCCTTCGCTATCCTCTGCTCCCATGCTGCACCCCGCACTCGAAGCTCACCACTCTGCCTACAAAGGCCGCACCATCTGCATCACTGGCGGCGCGGGCTTCATCGGCAGCCATATCGCGGACACGCTGGTTGAGTGCGGCGCCAACGTCCGCATCCTGGACGACTTCTCCAACGGCCGTGAGTCCAACTTGCAAGGCCCCGCATCCGCCGCGAAGGTGATCCGCGGCAGCATCTGCGATGACGCCGTCCTCAATGCCGCATTTGCCGGCGCCGAAATCGTCTTCCACCAAGCCGCTATGGGCAGCGTGCCCCGCAGTATTGAAATCCCAGCGCTTTATCACGAGATCAACGTCACCGGCACTATGCGCGTCTTGGAAGCAGCGCGTCGCCACGGCGTTCGTCGCTTGGTCTATGCCGCGTCGAGCAGTGCGTACGGCAACACCGCAGTCCTCCCCAAGGTGGAGTCCATGCGCCCGGACACGCTGTCTCCCTATGCGTACACCAAGCTCGCCAGTGAGTACCTGATGCGCGCATGGGGCAACTGCTACGGTCTCGAAACCGTCAGCTTGCGCTACTTCAATATCTTCGGACCTCGCCAGCGCCATGACTCCCCATACGCCGCAGTCATCCCGCTCTTTGCAAAGTGCATTCGCGAACGAGTGCGACCGCAAGTGTTCGGGGACGGTCTGCAAACTCGTGATTTCACGTTTGTCGCAAACGCCGTCCACGCCAACCTCCTCGCTGGCTCGGTCCCCCACGCCCTCCGCGGCGAAATGGTGAACATCGCCTGCGGCACTCGTTTCAGTCTGCTTGAACTCTTGGCGGCCATGTCAGAGATCATCGGAATCCCCAGCGAGCCAGATTTCCGCCCGGGCCGAACTGGCGATGTCCGTGACAGCGAAGCCGACATTCGCTGCGCGGCAGATCTACTTGGTTACCGCGTGATCGTGCCGTTTGTTGAAGGCTTGCGGGCAACGCTCGCGGTGTAACACGAAGGTGGTCTCGGGGGGCGGTTTGAATCAACAGCCTTTAGCCCAAATTGCCCTGATTCTTCCGACGGCATCGTCCGTCAATAATGCCGCTTCAAAAGTATCCCTCTGAGAATCATGTTGTCGATCCACCGCTGTCGCGCCACTGGTGGGAAAATGCAGTTTCGTAGTCGGTGAGTAACAGAACTTCGCCCATTGAGTAGGCGATGTGCTCGCATTCGTTGATCCTGCGTCAGGTCAGCGCCGTGAATATTCAGCAAATCCGTGAGTTGATCGAAGATGGGCGCGGCGTTCGTTGGTCGATTGAAGTGACGGTGTATGCGCCTGTAAATCTCCTGAATGGGACCGCGGCTTACTCCAACTGCATTGTGAGAATGCTGGCGATATTGAATCCACGGCTTGCTGTCGTACTCAATTTCCCCAACTGCCGATACAACAAGGTAGGCCCACCAGTCATGCATCTGCGCGCGCGCCGGGCGCCCAGAAGCGATGATCGTCGCCGCAGCATGATTGAACGCAACGGTGCACCCGACAGCGATGTTCTCGCACATCGCATTACCAAATGTGCCACGCGCACTCAGCCGCGAAAGCCGCAGGGGTTGGCCGTTTGAGTCAACTAACTGCTGACGACAATGAAATAGCCTTGGCTTTTCTGACTTTGTTACGGCTTTATGGGCGTGGGCTACCTTGCCAGGATGCCATATGTCATCTTGGTCAGCAAAGTGAAATGATGCGTGATGGGGCGCCGCTTCCCTTAACATCTGAAGGAAACTAGCGCATGGGCCAAGCCGCACCGATCCAGGGATACGCTTTGTCTCAATTGCATTTCGATACGTGTCGACGATGTCAACAGTGGAGTCAGATGATCCATCATCGCGCCAATACAGCACCGGCCGAATTCCAGATTGGCTTGCAACGCTGTCGAGCATCGCATTGAGGTATTTCTCACCATTGAAAGTGGAGAGGATGATGGCTGGAGAGTCAAGCAATAGAATGAATCTCGGAAGTAAACTGAGGGGGCAGCTCGGTCAGGCGCCGTGTAGTTTAACACACCGATGTTGCTGATGCGCCCTTTATGCTACGAACAGCAGATGCAGCCGGTGCAGGGTGGTAGCGGCGCAGCCCTCAAACAACCAATCTTCGCACGTTGAACCAGAAACAAGCACTTCTCTTAGCTCCATTCGCGGGCCATTTTGGGCACCTTGCGGATCGTCGCGCACAGCGATTCTGCCGCTGGCTTGCCGAGGCGGGGTTCGGTATCACACTTGCAGGGGCGGTTGCCGAGCATCACGTTCCCTGTGTTTCGCCAAGGAAATACCTACAAGTTTCAGATCCCTTGCGATCGTGGGATGCTGCTCACAGGATCGAAACGCGAGCGGTTGCATCTCGGCACAAGGCGAGTCCTCGATACGTTGCAGCACGACACCTGCTTGTCCCCGATGCTGCAGCGCCGTGGTCTGTGGCCTGCGCAATGAACACGCGCGTCCGCGCAGCCGCTGCTCAGTCTTCCATTATTCTTTCCACAAGTCCGCCCGAATCGCCGCACCTTGCGGGGATGTTGCTTTCTCGACGCGCCAGGGTGCCGCATGTGGTTGACCTACGCGACGGCTGGATTGATGAGCCTCTCAAGGAGCAGATCATTGGCAGTCGCGTCCGGCGATGGCTTGAAACATCAATGGAACGGGCGGTGCTCGCTCATGCGGCACTTGTATTCGTAACTTCCAATGAATGGAAGGAACTTCTATTGGCGCGGATGCCTCACATGCAGTCCAAAGTGCATGTACTTACCAACGCGTACCCAAGCCAGCAAGATCCGATTGTTCCTCCGCCCGCCAACGGTGTGGAACTTCCACGGCTGGTTTACGCAGGCAGATTTACCGGATCTCGCGTTTCTGGCGACCCAAGTCAACTCATATCGCTGTTGAAGCGTGAAGCATCATCTTCGCGAACACCGTTTGAAATTCGATTCATCGGTGAACTGAATAAGGATGAAGTGAAACAGCTTGATCAACTTGGCGCCGCAATTCAGCAATACGGTTGGAAAGTTGTGAAGATCGGGGTGATATCTGCAAGCCAAGCGCAACATGAATGCATGATGGCGCATGGTTTGTTGCTCCTCTCCACCTGCCGTGGGAGCTTGCCAAGCAAACTCTTTGACTACATCGCCACTGGCCATCCGATGCTCGCCATGTCGCCAGTTGCGAGCGCAACATGGAACACATGTCAAAAACTCCCACAGGCTTGGCGAGTTGATTTGCATGGCCACCATCACGGCGAGAAATACGGGTCGTTTTGTGGGTTTGTACAGTCCTGCCCGCAAGCCGCGCTGCCAGCAGAGTTTCACGACCAGGCGGTCGGCAAGCGCTTTCAGGAGTTCGTGGCGTCCCTGCTCACCGCACCGGTCCAAGCAATCCCATCCACTCTTTCACGCCTGCATCAACCTGGCTCAGCGCCATTCCCCGGGGAATCAGCAGCGCCCACGACCAGTCCTCCGCCGCGCCGCGCGTTGCAAAGTCGCTCGGCAGCGGGGTGACTTCAAACCCCAGCTTCTCATAGTTCATGCAGGCGCGCGGCAGATGCATCGCTGAGCTGCACAGAATGATTCGCTTCACCCCGCGCTCGCGCAGCACGCGCGCAATGCCTTCGCTCTCATCACTGGTGTACAGCGCAACCGGCCCCGCGATCGCGCGGTCCGCAGGCACCCCGCGAGCGATGGCTCGTGCGCGGTTCCACTCTCCCTCCGTTGGCGTTCCAGGCACGCCCGTGCCTCCGCCGCCAAATGCAATGATCGGCGCGCGCCCAGCACTGAACGCTTGCATGGCAGTTTCGAATCGGTCACTTGCATGGCGCGCATAGAGCAACGTTGTTCCGTCGGGTCCCACTGTGGCGTACATGGATCCGCCGAGCACCACAATCGCATCCGCCACCGGCATGGTGGCTGGATCGACGGGCGGATTCTGCCGCTCCAGCGACTCTGCCACCCACCGCGCCACCAGCGGCGTTGATACCAAGTACAGCACCACCAGACTCGTCACCGTGAGCCCACACGCAAACCGCGCCTCGCTGGGTCGCTTGCCACGCCGCCACTCCCGCAACATAAGAAACACGCCGAGCGCGAGCGCAACGATCAGCACACTCGATGGCATGAAGAACATGGACCACCAACGTGTAGCAACGAGGTTCATCCGCCTCCTCGCGCGCCCATATCCCGCGCCTCCCACCGATCAACGCCCACCAACTCCCGCGCCCGTTCGCGCGCCTCTGGATCCGGCGCAGCCATCGCCAAGATCACCACAAATCCTTGATCGTTCAGCAGTCGCGCCACCTCGGCCGCTCGGCGGAGGTTCTCGCTGCGGTCTTCATCGCTGAAGCCCAGGTCCTTGCTCAGTCCACGGCGCATCGCCTGACCATCAAGCATGACCACCGCGGCGCCTTGGTCGAAGAACTTGCGCTCCATCTCATGCGCTTCACGGGTCTTGCCACTTCCGGGCGGGCCGTAGAGCAAGATGGTCCGCGGCTTCTGCTGCCAGCGGCGTTCGCGCTCTTCTGCGTTCACGAAACTCGGCTTGTCTTCTGCGCGCTCAAGCGTGGCAAGTGCCTCGGTTTCCCAGTGCGCGCGCTTGCTTCCGGCTTCGGTGGCCAAGCGCACCATGCCCGCGCCCGCAGTGGCATTCGTCATGCGATCGACAAGAATCAGCGCACCCGTTCCGTGACACTCGCGGTAGCCATCCACCACCACGCGCTCTTCACACTCCAGCTCAACGCGTCCAATTTCATTCAGGCGCAGTGTGTCCGCGGGCTGCGTGCCCAGCGTGTCCACATCCACCAGCCAACGCACCCGGCGCGCCGTGCACGCCGTCTGCTTGGCACCGACGCGCAACATCAATTGCTGCCCGCGTACCAGTGGCTGCTCTTGCATCCACACCAAGTCGCATTCCACACGCTGCGTCACCGCTGGATCGCGCCCGATGCACACAATCACATCGCCGCGACTGCAATCCACTTCGTCTTCAAAGGTGAGCACCACACTCTGCGGTGCATACGCAAGCGGAGCATCGCCGCCATCCTCAGGTGCGCGCGCAATCCGTCTGACGCGCGTCTCCTTGCCCGAAGGCAGAATGCGAACGCGGTCTCCTGGCTTCACGCTTCCCGCAGCAATTTGCCCTGCAAACCCGCGGAAATTGAGGTCCGGGCGCAATACAAACTGCACCGGCATACGAAAGTTGGCATCCGGGCTGGGGCGATCAACCGGCACCGCTTCAAGAAGTTCAAGCACTGGACTACCGCTGTACCACGGGGTGTGCTCACTGCGCTTCACCACGTTGTCGCCGTTCAACGCACTGATCGGTACCGCCACCGGATCGGGAATTCCGATGCGCGCGCAGAAGTCAACAAACTCACGTTCGATGGCGCGGAATCGCTCCTCGCTCCATCCAACAATATCCATCTTGTTGACCGCCGCCACCACGTGGCGAATGCCCAGCAGGCTGGCAATGAACGCATGCCGGCGCGTCTGCGTGGTCACGCCCTTGCGTGCGTCAATCAGGCTGATGGCCAGTTGGCAATGACTTGCACCAGTCGCCATGTTGCGCGTGTACTGCTCATGGCCCGGGCAGTCGGCAATGATGAAACTACGACGCGCGGTAGCGAAGTATCGCCACGCAACATCAATCGTGATTCCTTGTTCGCGTTCAGCCTTCAGGCCGTCGACCGCAAGCGCCAGGTCGAGCCCGCCGCCGGTTGTTCCATGCACCTTGCTGTCTTTTTCAAGCGCAGCCATGTGATCTTCATAAATGCGACCGGTGTCATGGAGCAAGCGCCCAATCAGCGTGCTCTTGCCGTCATCCACGCTGCCGCAGGTAAGAAAGCGCAGCAATTCATTGCGCTCATAGCGGCGCAGGTAGTCATCGACGCGCTCGCCTTCGTTCATCACTGGAATTGAAGTTGGGCTGGCCATTAGAAGTAGCCCTCGCGCTTCTTCTCTTCCATGCTGCCGGATGAATCATGGTCAATCAGTCGGCCTTGACGCTCGCTGGTCTTTGCAAGAAGCATTTCTTCAATGATCGATTCGAGTGTCTCTGCTTCGCTCTCAATGGCGCCACTCAGTGGGTAACAACCGAGCGTGCGGAATCGCACCTTCACGGTCTGCACCTTCTCACCGGGCAGCAGCGGCAGACGATCGTCATCCACCATGATCAGCGCGCCGTCGCGTTCAACTACCGGGCGCGCCTTGGCTAAATACAGCGGCACCACTGGCAACCGATTCTTCCAGATGTACAGCCACACATCCAGTTCCGTCCAGTTTGACAGCGGAAACACGCGGATCGACTCACCCTGATGAACGCGCGTGTTAAACACATTCCACAGTTCCGGGCGCTGATTCTTTGGATCCCAACGGTGATGCTTGTCGCGGAAACTGAAGATGCGCTCCTTGGCTCGGCTCTTCTCTTCATCGCGTCGTGCGCCGCCGATGGCAGCATCAAACTTCCCTTGGTCGAGCGCTTGGCGGAGGCCCTGCGTCTTCATGACATCGGTGTGCACTTTGCTTCCGCTGGCAAACGGATTGACGCCCGCAGCCAATCCTTCTTGATTGATGTGCACACGCAGATCAACACCAAGGCGCTTGGCAGTCTCATCGCGGAAGGTGATCATCTCCCGGAACTTCCAGGTGGTGTCCACATGCAGCAGCGGGAAGGGCGGCTTGGCCGGCCAGAACGCCTTCATTGCCAAGTGCAGCAACACCGTGCTGTCCTTACCAATGGAGTACATCAGGACCGGCCGCTCAAAGCTTGCGGCGGTCTCACGCAGAATCTGAATGCTCTCTGCTTCGAGTTCGTCAAGATGGGTGAATTCGGTTGCCACAGGAATGGCGAAGTGTAGCCATGGGCGCGTGCCGATCGCAGTCGGGCGGCGCCCGCTGAAGTACCATTCGCCTGTGCATTCCATGCAAGAATCCGTCGATCCGCCCGCTGACCCGAATGTCCGCTGGCACGCCTCCGCTGTTGACGCCGCACTCCGCGCGCGTTGTGCCGGTCAACGCGGCGTCACTGCGTGGCTCACGGGCCTGAGTGGCTCCGGCAAGAGCACGATCGCCGTGGACGTGGAGCACCGCCTCCTGCAGGTCGGTTGCTTGGCCTGCTGCCTCGATGGCGACAACCTTCGTCACGGTCTGAACGCCGGCGTCGGGTTCGATGCCGCTGGACGGCAAGAAGCGGTGCGCCGCGCGGGCGAAGCCGCGCTGTTGATGGCGGGATCTGGCGTCGTAGCCATTGTTGGCATGATCAGCCCGTACCGAGCCGATCGCGACCGCGTGCGCGCCCGCCACCTGGCCGCCGGCATTCCATTCATTGAAGTGCACGTTGATGCGCCGCTTGCCATTGCTGAAGGCCGCGACCCGAAGGGTCTCTATGCTAAGGCCCGCGCTGGGGAGATCAAGGGCTTCACCGGCATTGATGATCCCTACGAGGCGCCGCTCAGCGCCGAAGTAGTACTGCATACCGCCGAGCATTCACTTGCTGCGTGTGTGGCCGAACTTGAGGCAGCCATTCTTCGAGTTTCCATGGCGAGTCATCGCGCTAAGTAATTGGAGTTTCCACGGCGACTGATCTCGCCAAGTGAATGGACATTCCATGACGACCGATCGCGCCAAGTAAATGGACATTCCACGGCGACTGATCGCGCCAAGTAAATGCCTCGCACGTTTCACTCCGCGCGAGCCAAGACGCGCGCAAGGTGCGCTGGATCATGCTCCGCCGCCAACGCGCGCGCCGCTTCTTGGGCGCCTGCACAGATTCCACCCCAGTTTGCTAGCGCAGCATCGATCGCCGCCGCAAGTCCGCGCGGAGTGCGCTCACTGAATGTGACGCCACAGCCAAATCGCTCGACCAATCTGCCTGGCCAACTGCCAGCGCTGGTCACGCACGGCGCGCCGCGCAGGAGGCCATCAAGCACCACGCCGGTCACGCCATCAGCAAATGCAGCGGGCTCATAGGGCGCAAGCACCAACGCGCCATTGAAACGTTCGCCGTATGCAATGCTCTGCGGCGCGAGCGGATCCATGATGAGTCCAGGCGCGCCGCTGGCACTCAACTGCGCAAGCACCTGACGGACGTTCCGCCCGTGCCCCTCGGACGCACGCTTTGGCGTGGTCTGCACCAGAAGTGGCGTTGCGCGCCCGGCCTGTCCGTACAGTTCCGCCACACCCGCCACCAGCGCCAGCCCCTTATTCATGCGCGCTGCGCCAGCCATCAACAGTATTCGGCATTGCGGCGGCGCGGCTGGAACAGTTGCCGGCGCGAGGATCGGATACGGAACCTGCTCAACACGTTTCCAGCCAGCGTTGCGTAGGAAGTCAGCGATCGTTGGCGTGGGTGCAATGGCCATCGCCTGCGCGCGCACGTTGTGCGCCATCCGTGACATGAGTCGCTCGCCCATTCCGCGACTGCACCAGTGAAAATAGAGTCGCGCGCGCTGCAATGCTTTGGGATCAGTTGCGCTGACGCCGCGCGCCAGTACTTCAAGTGCCAGTGCAGTGGCAGGGCGCGCGGTCAGGATCAGAAATGGATCGCTTGATCGCAACGCGCTGCGAAGTTCAGAGACTTCCTCGCGCCACTTATGCCCGTGAAACGCGCCGCGCACGGTGGTGTGCGGTCCAAGATCGCAATGCTCGATCGCACCAGCGGAAGCGGCAATATCAATGTTTCCAATGACGCCAGCGCTTCGATTGGAAACAGCCCGGACGAACTCCGCATAGTGACCACTTGGCCCACGAAGATTCGGCTCAATGATTCGAAGGGTTGGAAGTTGCGTCGCCACTACGCACGCAGGCTATCAATTGCAGCGCAGCTGGATGCACGAAGTTTTTTGTACGTGGGGTGGGCGCGAGGTGCAGAGGGCTGTTGCGTGCGGCCGCGTATTGCCGATTGCGGATGCGGGCTGCGCGGCACAGTCGCGCGTAGCTGCTTCATGCGCGCCTGTAACATTGGTTCTTCTATGAAACCCAAGCGTTTCTCTGCCGTGCACCGCGTCCCAAGCTTTCTCTTCCGCTATGCCGTGAAGCGAGTTCAACTTGGAAAGCTCGCCGCGCTCACTGGTGCGCGCCCGGCAGTGACCTACGCAACATTTCGTACGGCAAGTACCTCCATTCACCACGCCATTCGTGCCTCGGGAAGCGCGTCAGTGAAGGCGCACGCGCTTGCACCAGAACACCTACTACCGCTGGTTTCGCCCCGCGCTCCGCACGCCCTGACGGAGCATGGTCTACCGATCTTTGCGCACGTTGGAAATCTGGCTGTTCGGCACGCCATCATTGAACCGCGCCGCGAAGCCGACTTTGTGGTGGCAGTGCGTGACCCCATTGCGGTGGCTGCGAGTGTGATGTCTGCGTTCCGTATGTGGTGGCCGCAGCAATTGCGCGAGCGTGTTTCCGAACCGGGCTTCGTAGAAACCCCTGCCGCGCTTGACATCATTGAGAAGCAGTTCTTTGGTCACTTCCCGCGCAACTTAATGCTCGATTGGCTGACCCATGACATGTCGGGTGGCATGGGTTGGGATCCGCTTGCGCACGACTTTGATCAGAAATCCGGCGCAACTTCTTATGTTCATGGTCCGTGGCGCCTCTTAGTTATACGCACGGAATTGCCAGACTCGCAAAAAGATATTCACTTGCGCTCGTTTTTGAATCGTCCTTCCATTCAGGTGGTTCCCTCTAATGAAACCATTGGATTTGGTCCAGAACGAAAGGCGCTGATCAAAGCAGTTCACGCAGTGATTCGCCGCCATCCGGATTGGGTGAACGCAGTTCTTGATGACACGCGATCCCGGCATTTCTGGAGTGATTCGGACTTGGAGCGCATGCGAAACAAGTGGCTGTTGACACGCGACTGAGCGTTCCGCGCGCGTTATCGATGCAGCCGTAACTCTGACGCACACGATAATTATTCCCTGCATTTCAAATGATCGTGCCTCAGCATTGCATTAGCAGTTGCTTTGCACTACGATTGGCTTCCCCATTATGGCAAAGAAGACTTCTACAAAGACCCGGTCCCCGACTCGCACTGCAGCCGCATCAAAGCCTGGCAAGTCGACCAGTAAAGCCAGTATCAGCGCCGCGTTCGCAAAGCGAACCGCAAGCAGCATCACCGGCGACATCCGATCCTTGGCCGCCGAAGTGAAAGATCTTCGTTCACTGCGCGCCAAATACGACCAGTTGCTCGCTGAACATCACGGCTTGGTTGGCGCGCTGCGCGAACTTTCCACGGAACTTGCGGGCAGTGCGCGTTCAGCGTGGAAGCAATACCGAGCGAGTGGAAAGGGTGGCAAGGGCAGCATGACCAGTTCCAGCACGCTCATGGGTCGCCCCCGTGTGCGCGCCGCAAGTGCGGAAGTTGACGCCATGACGGCCAAGCTTCTCGCTTCGCTCCCAACGGCGTGGAGCACCAAGCAAGAAGTGTGCCGCGCTGCCGGACTCGACCCAACCGAAGCGAATTCCGCCTTCCGCCGCTTAGTTCTTGGTTACACACGCGGCGGTAAGAAGGTGCACCCCGCAATCGAAACCAACGGCAAGCGCGGGATTGAAGGCCGCTACCGCAAGGCTTAATCCATACGGTGAGCACTGATCCCGCACATCCTGAGCTTTCTGCGCATGCGTCGCCTCCCGCGCCTCACGCGCATGCGGCGCATGCGGCAGCCCCAACCCCCCGCGCACACCTCTCCTCGCTCGCGCCGGACCGCGTGCCTGCGGATTTATCCATTGCACTCGCGGCGGCTCGCGCGGCGGCTCGTGCGGTGCAAGCGCTTGGTGATCCGCAATTGTTTGCCGCTGGCTCAGTGATTGACAAAGGCGTGGCGGGGCCCGCAACGGTGGCGGACATTGCAAGTCAGGTGGCGGCCACCATCACCTTGCGCAATGCATACGGAGATTCCGTGCGCATCGTTGCTGAAGAAAGTCTTGAAGAAGTAGAAGCGCTTGGCGGCGATTCGCTCCTTGCGCTCGTGGCCACCGCCGTGTGTGCTGCCGGCATTGACTGCGACGTCGCAACGGCGCGCGCAGCGCTCGCTGGTTCGGCGGACCACGGCGGCGCAGGGACCTTCTGGGCCATCGATCCGCTTGATGGAACAAAGGGCTATTTACGCGGCGGGCAATTCGCCATCGCGATTGCGCTCATCGTTGATGGTCAGCCAACCGTGGGAGTCTTAGGGCTTCCGCGTCTGTCTGCAGTTGGTAACGGCACCGACGCCGTCAGTGGCGGCGCCGGCGTGCTGGCGGCAGCGGTTGCTGGTGGCGGGGCAGTGCAGACTCCCATCGACCGCTGGGCTCCTGCGCGCATCGATTCATATCAGTGGTCCATGGGTGATCCGCTTCGTTTAGCTGGCAGCGTGGAACGTGGGCACAGTGCTTCGGAATCCTTGGAATCGCGAGCGGCGGCGCTGGGCAGCGTGGAACCGGTTCGTGTTGATAGCCAGGCGAAATACGCGCTCGTTGCCCGCGGCGATGCCGATGCGTACCTCCGCCTCAGTCCCACCCCCGATTATCGCGAATGCCTCTGGGATCACGCCGCCGGGGCGCTTGTAGCCATCGAGGCTGGTTGCATAGTGACCGATTCGCGCGGAATTGCCATGGATTTTTCCACGGGTCGCCGTCTGACGCAGTCACAAGGCGTCATCTGCGCTCCGCCCCGACTCCACGCGGAATTGGTCGCTGCGCTTGCACCGCTCGTGCGGTAGAACACACGCATGGCGCATGTTGCCCTTATCGGTGGTTTTGGAGATCTGGTCGTCAAGCTGCGCGGAACGCTCATCAAAGCGCTTCGCGACGCGGGTCATACTGTCACGGTGTGCGTACCGCCACCGTCAGTTGCCGCACGCCCCGGCGTCATGGCTGGATTGTCCGCGCTGGGCGTTCGAATGGTGGAAGCTCCGCTGGTTCGGGCGGGAACCAATCCGCTCACTGAGTTAGCACTTCGCACCTTCTATGACGAGTTCATGGCGCGCGAGAAGCCAGACATCGTCATTGCGTACAACCCAAAGCCCGTCTTCTATGCCATTCCGGCCGCACGCCGCGCTGGCATTCAGCGCAGTGCTGCCATGATCACCGGCCTTGGCTATGCGTTCACAAGCCAAGACTTCAAAGCCCGCCTCTTGTCGATTGTGGCCATGCGCCTCTATCGCCGCGCGCTTCCGCTTGCGTCAACGGTGATCTTTCAGAACTCTGATGACCGCACGCACTTTGAACACCTTGGACTCCTTGGCGCGGTGCGCGATGTACAGACCATTCCCGGCTCCGGCGTAAACCTTGAGCACTTCCCACACGTGCCGATCACGGAAGCGCCAAGTCGTATTGACTTCCTGTATCTGGGTCGATTCTTGCGCGACAAGGGTGTTGCCGATTTCGCCGAATCCGCACGCGCGCTTCATGCGCTGCGCATGGACACCAATCGTTTCCGTTGCCAAATCGCGGGCTGCATCGATGAGAATCCTTCGAGCGTCACCGAGAGCGACATTCAGCAGTGGGCGAAGTCAGGCACTGTGGAGAATCTTGGTCGGCTTGAAGATCCACGCCCGGCACTCGCCGCGTGCAGTGTGCTAGTGCTTCCAAGTCATGGCGAGGGCATGCCCATGGCTGTTCTTGAGGCCATGGCAACTGGTCGCGCCATCATTACTTCTGAGGCACCCGGTTGTCGTGAAACGATCATCGACGGCGAGAGTGGCATCCTGGTTCCGCCCGGATCGCCCGCCGCATTGGCAGTGGCCATGGAGCAATTCCTAGAAGACCCCGCACTCGTGGTGAGTATGGGTCGCGCCGCGCACGCGCGCGCCGTGAAAATGTTCGACAGCCGTACCGTGAATCTGCGGGTGCTCGCGGCGCTTGGGATCGAACAGTAAACCGAGAACGTCAGGGCGTGTGGGCGTCAGTACGCAGGACGGCGGGCGGCGGTCGTTTCATTACCGCTCGGCAATGTCAACCACTTTGCCCGGTGCATCGCCAAGATCGCACGAGCCGATGCCGTACACATATCCGTCGGAACCGTACGAGCCGTACTGAATGAAGTTGCGGTCACCACGGCGCATCCAGAAGTCGACGGTGCCGTCGTCGTTCCAGTCGCGGATGTTGACGATCGAACCACTGGCCAATCCGGTACGCCGACGCTTGAGGCGAATGTAGTTGCCAGCTTCGTCCTGATCCATCAGGTCAACATCGGCATTGGCGCCTTGCCAGAAGATGTCCGGTTGACCGTTGCCATCAATGTCACCGAACCCTGCCACGCGGTTTCTGATACTACGACTGGCAATGAGCGGGGCAAGCACAGAGCCATCCGTGTCGGTACCAGGAACCAGGACGCGAAGGTCACCAGACTCGCGGTCGCGCATCAGGATGTCCGGGGTGGTCTTGGTGCGGAAGTTGCCAATGGAGATGTCCCAGTCTCCTGGGGGCAATTGGTACTCGATGGTGCTAGCAATGGCACCAGCATCAATGTTCCAGATGATCAATTGCAAAGGATCCAGGATGCCGCGAAGGAGAACATCGTCCTTACCGTTGTTGTCAAAGTCGGCAGACTTGATGGCGTCGAAACCAACGGGCAGCGTGTCGATGGTCATGACTTCCAAGACCTTCCGGGCATCGCGCTTCCAATATCGGAGCACTTCGCGGTCGTCCACAAAGAGCACGTCACCGGACATATCGCCGTTCATGTCCCCGCAGCCGACGTAGCGAGCGCCCGCAGGCAGCCTGTCAAGTTTCCGGAATGACGCCCGTTTGCCCACTTGCTTGCCATCAGTCTGCATGATGGAGACGCTGTTGCCGTTGAGTGCCACAGCGCTGCCCTTGATGATCCCCCAGTTCTTGATGATGGGAAGCAAGGGAAGCGTGATGGCGCCGGGACCACTGGTGATTCCGCCAGTCGGCGCGCCGCCGCCAGCGATGCCGCCACCGGTTCCGCCGCTGCCGGTACCAGGTGTACCGCCACCAATCACTGGCTGGCCGTCTGCGCCAAGGACTCCCCACGCTGGACCGGAAACATTGTCATCGCCAGTGCCAACTTCGGCGCTGCGGTATTCAAATGGATAGGCAGAGCCGAGGCCACCCGTAGGGGTCTCTGCGCTGACGATGCTGAAAGCGGTGTTGGTTGGTGCAACGGCTACGGAGCGACCCAGGCTGATACTTGCTGCGATGCTTGGACCCCACAGGTCGCCACTGATATCACCAGTGCCACGAATACGCCACGCGGAGCCACTCTTGACAAAGGTAAATGCAGCGCCCGCGTTGATGATCTGTCGATAGATGGTTGGATCATCGATGCTTGGAATGGCGGTGTCGTAGCCCGGGGCGCCGACGAGTACTTGCGGTGGCTCAGTGCGGGACAGCGCTACCGAGTAACCGAAGTTGTTGTTGATGTTGTCGGCGCGCGGCAACAATGTTGAATCGACGGACCACGTGGTGCCATCGTCGATGCTCTTCATGATGTACGCAGCGCCGTTGCCGGCAACAGCAGTGCTTGCGCCGGAAGCTTGGGTTGGCGCACCAACTAAGAGCCAGTCAGCATCATCACCATCAAATACAGCAACGGCGGAACCGAACTGCGCGCTGACCGCAGGAGTTGGAGCGGTGACGCGTGCTGCAACATCCCAAATGCCTTCGATACGGGTGAATACCAAGGCGCTGCCCGCGTTGATTCGGCCTTGAACATCGTCGTTCTGCGCACCAGCAACCAGGATGTTGCCGTGCATGGCAAGCTTGGTGCCGGTTTGATCATTGGCGCCAGCGGCGTCATCTTCCAATTTCTGCATGAACTCATAGAGACCGTCACTGTTGCGCTCGTACACATAGATGGCGCCAGTATTGGAACTTCCCGAGAGCGGGCAGCCAGCGGCGATGGTGCCATCATCAATGGCGACTGCAAATCCGAATTGGTCGATCGCTTGCAGCTCTTCCGGCGCAAGTACCTGCGTGGGAACGCGCGACAGCGCGCCGTATGCGGCAGCGTTCGCGGCATCGCCCCATGAATCATCGCTGCCCTTGGTGTAGACGAACGCCGCGCCGCCGAACATGGCAACTGCGTCGTATCCCCATGCTCCAACAACGATGTCGTTGGTCACGGAGTCGATGGCAACACTGCAACCAGTTTGCGCTAGGACGCGTGATGGCGCAATGAGCCGCTGCACGAAGGTCCAGTTGTCGGTGCCACTGGTGCGCTTGAAGACGAACGCCGCGCCGGCGCCGTTGGTGCCGAGATTGAGCGCAGGGAATCGATTGTCAACCAGTCGGATGTCCGGTGCGCCGATGACGGCGTAATTGTTCGACATCGCAACTGCGAATCCGAAACGACTGCCGTTGTTGGGGGCTTCAGTCAGGGCTGGGTCAACGGTGAACTTTGAGCCGACGTCCCATGCAAAGATCGGAGGGATCTCCACCGGGGCGCTGGGGTTGACGGCCGCGGCGAGGCCCCTCACTTGCCCCAACGCGCCGTTCTCGGCGGAGGCGAGCGCGCCCATGGTGGCAGCGCTCAGGGCAACAGCGAGGAGCGGGAGAACGTTCGAGGAATTGCGGCGGGAGTCATTCATGGTGTGCTGGCCAACTTCTTTGGGTGCGGGAGGTGTTCCCACCTCAATACTTATGTTCTAACTATCGCCTAAGGATCGGTAGTATCTGCGAATTCGTGACATTTCCACAACAATAGGGCTGTGTTAAACGCGTTCAGCCTCGCCACCTTGCTTCGGCAACTTTCATGCCGCTACCCAAAGTCCGAGAACCAGGAACCACAACGATGAATCCAATGAATATAAACCGCTTTATCTCCACCGTTTCCATTCGACGATCAGCGTCGCTCATCGTCGCCGCCGTTGTTGCGGCTGAGTCGTTGCTGTCCGTGACCGCGTTTGCGCAGCAGGGCGGAGCGCCGCCGGCTCAGGGTGGTGGAGGTGGTGGTGGCCAGGGCCAGGGCGGCGGCCGTGGCCAGGGTGGTGGCGGAGGCATGTTCCGTGGCATGGGTCGGATGGGCATCCAGAACCAAATCCGTGATTCGTTTGAGCCGGACTTTGTGCGCCGTGACATTCCGCTCTTCAAGCAACAACTCTCCCTTGAGGATGCACAGCTCGCTGTTGTTGAACAGTTGATGCGCGACTATGAGGATGCCTTTGAACCAGCTCGCGAAGAGATCATGAATCAGATGCAAGAGATCGGTAAGCAAATGATGGCGCCGATGATGGGACCAGAGATGCAAGATAAGTGGCGCGGCGCGATGGATGATGCCCGCCAACAAATGGAACAGATGGCGCAAGAGAAGGGCGGCGAACTCACTCCCGAGGAGCGTCAGCAATTCTTCCGTACGCAGATGGAAAAGCTGGGCGAGCAGGTGCAAAAGGAAATGAAAGCAAGCGGCGCGTTCGATCAGATGCGCGGATCGCTCGGCACCATGGTGACCGATTTCAACAAGTGGCAAGAGGCGAAGCAGCGTCTTCGTAGTGGCTTCATTGATGGCATGCAAGCATCGCTCACTGATCCGCAGATGAAGAAGTGGCCAGCGTTCGATCGTTTCTTGGTGCGCGAGAAGACCCTGCCGCGCGGCACGATCAGTGGCGAGAGCGTCAACCTGTTCATTGTGCTTGACGAATCAGGACTCTCCAAAGAGACCTTCGCCAAGCTCCAGTCAATCATGGATGAATATGAGCTGCAACTTGATGCAGCGCTGAAGGCTCGTAATGATTTCTTGGCGAGTAATGAAGGCAAATACCTGCAGTCAATTCAGACGGGCGATGCCGATGCCGCCAAGCGATTTGCCACGCGATCATTGGATCTGCGCGAGAAGGTGCGCGAAGTGAACGATCGCTACCGCGAGGCGATCTGCGCAGAACTTTCACCGGAAGATGCGTCCCGCGTACGTGCGGCGGCCCTTGCCTTGGCGTTTGACCGCGTCTATGCGCAGAACCGGGTGCAGCGTGCCTTTGAAGCAGCGATGAAGCTTGAAGGTGTTGAGGCCACGGTGATGGAGTCAATCACGGCGCTGGGCACGCAGTACAGCAGCGAGGTGAGTCCGCTCAATGACCGAATCGCACAGGCCATCCGCAAGGAAGAGCCCGTCAGTCAGACCGAGGAGATGACCCGCATTGTTGGATTCATGTCCGGTGATGTTCCGATGTCGCAGATGTTCCGCCCGCGCGGTGGTCCAGGAAACGGTCGAGGCGAGTCGGGTGAGCTCTTTGATAAGCGCACGGAAACCAACGACACGTACATGGAGCGGCTGGAGAAGTTGCTCACGCCGGAACAGTTTGAATCGCTTCCCAAGGGCCGTGAGAACAACGGCCGTGGCGGTTGGGGGGGCATGATGGGCGGCAACGGTCCGATTAAGTTGGCAGACTTACCGCAGCAGGCCCAGGACCGCATGAAGCAGTTTGATAAGAACAACGACGGAACGATCGATGACAAGGAGCGCGTGGCTATGACGGAAGCGTTCCGTGGTGGGATGGGTGGCGGTGGTGGTGGGAATGGCGGCGGCGGTGGCGGGCGCGGTAATGGTGGTGCGCCGGCCGGTCAGTCGCCGAACTAAGTCAGAATCCCGCGAAGTCACTGATTTGCGCAAACTTATGAAGTTGCAGCCGCTTGAGTTTGGGCGAACAACTTCAGATGAAAATATTCCGCCCGTCCGCTTACGCGGGCGGGCGGATTTCTTGTTCAATGCGTCAATGCAGATCACACGCCGCTCATTCGTGTTTGCCTCGCTCGCCACGCCGTTTGCATTTAGCACGGTGACTCATCTGCACCGCAGCGAGCCGTGGAAGAATGAAAAGTTCCGCATCGCCAAGGTTGGTTGCGGCGGCATGGGCGGCAGTGACCTCTCCGAAGTTGCGAAGCACAAGTCGGTGGAGATCGTTGCTCTCTGCGATATCGATCGCCGACCGCTCGACCTGCTGCGACTAGGTGGTAAGGGTGAAGACGGCAAGGCAATCGCGCCACTGTTCGCAGGCGTTGCTGCCTTTGCAGACTGGCGCGAGATGTACGCCAAGATGGCTGACAAGTTTGATGCAGTGGTGGTGAGTACCGCCGACCACATGCATGCACCGATCGCCATGGAAGCACTCAACCGTGGCAAGCATGTGTATTGCCAGAAGCCACTCGCGCAGGGCGCGTATGAGAATCGTCGCTTGGGTGAAGTTGCTGCGTCCAAGAAATCACTGGTGACGCAGATGGGCACACAGCGCATCGCAACCAAGTGGCGTCGCTACGGGCAGAAGTTGCTCCGTGATGGCGCGATTGGTCCAGTGAAGGAGGTCTACGCATGGACGAATCGTCCCGCGGGTTGGTGGCCGCAGGGCAACCCGCGTCCAACTGGTAGCGATCCAACTCCGGACTGGCTCTCATGGGACCTCTTCTTGGGGGTTTCGCAGAGTCGTCCGTTTAAGAATGGATACACGCCGTTTGATTGGCGCGGCACCATCGACTGGGGCACCGGCGCGTTTGGCGACATGGGTTGCCACATGCTTGATGTGCCGTTCTATGAATTGGAACTGGGGCGCCCGCTCACCGTGTACTGCAATCCAGTGAAGCCATCCACCGATCAATTCCCAGAGAGTGAATCGGTGGTAGTGACCTACGGTCCAACATCGAAGACTTCAAAGTCTGGTCTCACGCTGAAGTGGTTTGATGGCGGACAGTTCCCAGACTTCAAGGCGCTTGGTCTTCCGGATGGTTGGGAAGGCGGCAAGCAGGGCGAAGATGTCGTCAAGGGTGACGGCGGCGTGATTTTGGTGGGCGAGAAGGGAATCATGTGGTTCCCGATCGAGCACGCTTGGGCGCGGATCTTTGTTGATGGCAAGGCAGTAGAGATGAAGCCTGAAGATCTTGGGAGTTCCAATCATTGGCACAACTGGGTGGACGCATGCATCGCTGGTAAGAAGGATGCGTGCGTGTCTCGGTTTGAGAAGGCCGCGCTCATGTGTGAGAGCCTCTCGATTGGTGCGATGAGTTCGCTGGATCCGGGTAAGAAGCTTGAGTACGACGAAGCCACGTGCACGTTCCGCAACAGTCCGGTGGCAAGCGCGATGTTGAAGCGCACCTACCGCGACGGTTGGAAGGTTGCCAACCTGTGAGTGGCGTGCGTTGCGGTGGGGGTGTACGCGCGATGCGGATGGTTCGCATGGCAGCGGTCACCATGGTTTCATGGGTGATGACGGGCTGCACTTCGCACCTTGCGCAACTGGAGGGCCCGCGTGGGCACACGGAGTGGATCACTGGCGCAGGGGGACCGACGGTGGAGGTTCCGTCGGTCTTCGTGTTGAGTAATCGCACGTGGGGAACGGTGCATGTGGGAAGTTTGCGAACGTCTGTGAGTACGGAGTGTTCCACGGTGCCGCCGCTGCCGGCGTCGATCGGTCCAGGGAAGTCGATTGAAGTGGCGGTGATTGCCAAGTTCCGGCCGCAGGCGGGAGACTCGGTGTGCACGGTGCAACTGGAGACGGCGGGCGAGCCGCCGTTGGTGCTCACGATTGATGGGCGATTTCAGCCAAATTCACCAGTAGACGCGGGGACGCCGCAGCCGATTGCGCCGGTCGCGGCTACTCCGTGACTGTTGGTCAACTCATCGACCGTTGTTGGTTCTGATCAATACGATCCCGTGCCGCGGGGAGTTGCGTGAGGATCACAATGCCGCACACCATGGAGGCGAGGTTGCCGGTCAGCACGGAGCAGATGTCAAGAATGGCCTTGGTCTTGGTGCTTTCCAAGTACTGCTGAGGCGGCGTGGCGCGTGCGCGTGAGTAGGCGATCAGTTCATAGATGCCCAGGATGGTGAGTGGGATGCTGAGAACCACGCCGAAGCATGTGAGGAGCCATCCCGTCGCAGTGATGAGGTGGAAGATGCCGCTCACGAGTTGCGAGATGGCGATCGGGGCTGGGGGCCACTCGCCGCTCATGGGCATGGATGCGCCTGGGGCAGTTGTTGGCCCGGTCGGCGGCGTGCTGGGCGTGTGCGCTGCGTCATGGTGTGTCGAACTCGCGGCTGCTGCGGATTCGTAGTCTGGATCACCAAACGCACGCGCAAGTTCTGTAACAAGGGCGGCATCGCGCCACGGTCCGTGCTCGCTGGTTGCTACTTGCGTAGTACTGACGATGCGTCGTTCTGCCACCCATCGGTGCATGAGTGCGAGGTCTGCGGGTCCGTAGGCTTGTCCGTTGCCGGCGATGATCCAGTAGAGCATATACAGTACTATATGTCTTATAGTAGTGGTTGCAAGTTGCGTTTCTTGCATTTCCTGGGGTTGGGCACTTGGGATTTCCGGGCTTTCCTACACTTCCGCGGTGATTACTGTGCTACCGGTTGGCTGGATGAGTGAGAACGATCTGCTGCGTGCAGTGGCGGCGGTGGCGTGTGGATCGGGGCATCCTGCCGCGGAAGAGTTGCTGCGCGAAGCAGATGTTCGGGTGATTCGTGTGGTGGACGCTGTGAATTGTGAGCGCGCCGGGGCTGGTGCGGTGGGCGTGGTGGCGGGGTCGCGCGTGCTGCTTGGGTCGCCAGAATTCCTCCTTGAACATGGAGTGGAACTTTCACCGATCGTGCCGATGGCGGTGTCGGATGGGATGTTTCTTGTTGCGATTGATGGGCGGTTTGCTGGCATGATGCTGATGGATGACGCGTAAGCGCCGGCATGGTGATGCGGAGTGCGTGTGGCGCGTATCGTTCGTGCATGGCTCACTTGCAACGCATTGTGGCGTCCAATGAGGTGGTGTTCTACCGAAGTCAATTGTTGGCTTCGGAAGGCTTTCACCATGGATTCTCCACGCGCCATGGCGGCGTGAGTGTCGCGCCCTTTGATTCGATGAATCTTGGAGTGGCGCAGGCGCCCGGTGAGCCAGACAGTGACGCCAACATTCTTGAGAATGCACGGAGATTGATGGAGGCGATTGGCGCTTCGCGTTCGGAGATGGTTCGGGTGCGGCAGGTCCATGAGTGCGCCGTGTTTCAATGCCAAGGCGACGAACGATTTGGAACACCAAGCATTGCTGCCGATGCGGTGCTAGCGACCGACGCACGGGTGGCGCCGTGCATTCGTACTGCGGACTGCGTGCCGATTTTGCTGGCGTGTATTGAAAGTGGCGTGACCTGCGCCGTTCATGCTGGCTGGCGCGGCATTGTTGCTGGCGTGGTGCCGCAGGCGATACGGGCGATGTGTGCGGTGCGCGGGACGCGGGCGGGAAGCTTGGTTGCTGCCATCGGGCCATGCATCGGTCGTGAGGTGTATGAAGTTGGTCCGGATGTCGCCAGCGAATTTGCGAAGGCAGTGGGCCAAGCATTCGTGTTGTTGCCGGGAGGGAGCCGCGTCAAGGAGCACATTGACTGCTTCGGCGCGGTGCGCGAGCAATTACGCACGAGTGGTGTGCCGATGGAATCGATTGATGGCGAGGAATTGTGCACCGTCGCCACACCTCGTGAATTCTTCAGTTATCGCAGGGACGGGGCTCGGAGTGGCCGAATGGCCGCGGTGATTGTGCCGCATGGGTGACGGTGCGCGTGGTGCTCGTGACGGGTGTAGTTACGGGCATCGCACCGGGTATCGCCCCGGGTAGCGCAAACGGCGTGGTTGCCGTAGTGTTCGTTTGATGAACTGGCGATCTATGACCTCTCGACGCGGCTACACACTGTTGGTGGCGATTGCTTGTTGGGCGGGCTGTCTGCACGCTGCCGTTGCAGCTCCGCTTGCCGATCCGCCGCTGGAAACACCGCGCGCCATCACAGTGGGCGTGTTGAACACAGACCCGTTTGCCATTCCTGATACGGCCATGAAGTGGACTGGCTACGCCGTGGTGATGTTTGAAGCATCATCCATACACGCGCGGGTGGTTCCGGAATTTCGGGAGTATGCATCTGCTGATGCACTGATCGATGCGGTGGCGAGCGGCGAAGTGGATGCGGGAGTGGGCAACACGCTCGTCACCAGCGAGCGCCTTGAGCGAGTGGACTTTTCGCAACCGTTCTTAGATGCCGGGCTGCGCGTCATGGTGTCGTCTGAAAAGAGCAGTTCATTCTTTCGCCTGATTGACGGTCTTGTTGAGGGTGGGCACGCGCGGTTGTTGGCGTGGTGTATTGCGGGTGCCCTTGGGTTGACCGTGGGGGTGTCGCTGTTGCTCCGACGGTATGACCGTGAATTCACGCCGCACTTGCATGAAGGCCTGGCGGAGTCGTTTCATCATGTGGTTTCCGTGGCAGTGACTGGAAAGACCAGTTACAAAGGTGGCGTGGTAGCGCCGTGGATCGGTCGGATTGTTGCTGCTATCTGGCTGTTGTTCGGATTGGCAACGGTTGCGTACCTGACATCGACGATTACCAGTGTGATGACCGCGGATGTGATGCATCGACAGATCAACGGTCCAAGTGACCTGCGAGGTAAGACCGTGGGTATTGTGGATCAGAGCGGTGGCGACACCTATTGCTCAGAACAGAAGTTGGATGTTGTCCGATTTAAGAATGTTGCGGATGCCGTGCAAGCCATGTCGGAGCATCGTGTTGATGCAGTGGTGGGTGACGCATCCATCTTGGAGTACTACGACCTGAAACACCCCGAGGTGAAGATTGCCGTTGTTGGCGAGTTGTTCCAGCGGCGACACTTTGGGTTTGCATTTCATCGTGACGGGACGAATCTGCGCGAAAAATTCGACATTGCCATTGTGGCTTTGCGCGAGAACGGGACGCTTGATCAGATTCGCCAGCGTTGGTTTGGACACTGACGCCGCACAGCATCATGTTGATGCGGCGCTATTGAATTCAATAGCGGTTAGCGGATTTCGACTTTGGTAGCGCGCACAACCAACATGCCAGCGTCGTTGCGTTCGGTGACGGTGCCGGTGACGGCCACGGTAACGAGTGGATCGAGCCCGGACATGCCACGAACGGAGCCCTTCAGTGGACGGCCGTCCGAACCAGCAAACTCAATGGTTGCAGTGCCGCGCTTGAGGGAAGCACGGTCTTCGCAGCAGTAGTCCCACGGCGTCTCGCAGTGGTCGGGATCGCCTGCATCAGCGCAACTCTTGAGCGACGGATCAACGATGGTAAAGACGGCGCGGTCGGCAACAAATGGATCTTCGCTGCCACCGATGCGACCGACGATGGTGATGGTCTCGCCTTGCTTGGCAGTGAGCTTTGCAGCGGCCACACCAGTTCCGGCCGCTGGACCCTTGGTGATCATGCCGGCGGGGATGATGGTGGTTGCTTTGGTTTGCGGTGCAGCAGCGCCATCGCAGGCAACCATGGTGAACGCTAGAAGCGCGCAACTACTGAAGGATGCGCAGGCACGGATGACGAATGGAGCAGAGGTCTTCATTGCAGGGGTTCCTTGATGTAAATGAGAAGTTACAGGGGTTGTCACGGTTGCAGAACGCGGTTCAGTCGGATTTGAGTGCGGATGGAAGTGGCAGCCGAAGGCAGCGGATAGCGGGCACCACGCAGCCAGCAACACCAACGAATACACCAGTGGCAAGGCCGATGGCCACCACGAATTCGTCGATCTTGATGCCAAAGGTGCCCATGGAGAATTGGATGGCGATGCCGTCAAGAAACAGAATGGCAAGTACCACCGCAATGAGTGCGCCAGTCATGGAAGCGATCAAACTCTCTTGCAGCAGACTTGCAGCCACTGCCTTGCGTGTGAAGCCAAGCACCTGCAACATGCCGATTTCGCGGACTCGGCTTGCAAATGCGGCGTACATGGTGTTGAGCCCGCCAAGGAGTGCGCCCAATGCAACCAGCACAGCACTGGCGAGCACCATGATGCGTACCGGACGGTAGAAGGCACTTTGCGATGCGTAGTAGGCGGGTTCGGAAATCGCGCTCAGTTCAAGGTCGATGCGCCGTTGCGCAAAGTCCATCACGTCTGATTCCGACGCGTCTGGCGAAAGTGTGATGATCACGGCAGAGATGGTGTCGCGCTGAGTGAGTACCAGTGCGTCGCTGAGCGGCATCCATGTTTCGCCGTCGATCACGGTGCCCGGTGCGCGAATCAGTCCAACCACGCGGAATGGTCGAGTGTCGACGATCACCTCCGGGCCGCCGCTGCCTGCGTTGGTGAGCATGGTGGTGAGCGCGTCTGGGTTGATTCCTGCGGTGCGGGCCGCGCTTGCTCCGAGTGCCACTTCATTGGCACCTGCTTGTGGCGCACGTCCCGCCACTAGCCGCGCTTGTGGATGAACGATGAATGCACTTGGAGTAATGCCTCGAACCAGGCCGATGTACTCCGCGGAAGCGGTGACAGGCGCTGCGCTTTCGTTACTGCGCAGCATCACTGACAGCGCGACGTTGATTTCCGGGCTTGCAAGCGGGCGACCGTCAAACGTAGCAATTCCATTGAGGCTGGCGGCCACCACGCCGGCGGTGGACTGGCTGATTTCACTTCGTTCAACACTTTCCTCGCTGCCAGCACCGAGGAGGACAACGTTGCGATCTTGGCCGCTGGCGCGCAGTGCGCTGGACATACCGATAGCGAATCCCACACCGGCCATGGAAAGGATGGCAACAAGCGCCGCGCCGCCAACCGAAAGTATGAGTCGCGAGGGACTGCGCCCGAGGTTGCGCGCTGCGTAGGAGATGGGGAGAAGTCTCAGCATGGTGATCCTTATGCGGTGCGGAAGCCTTGGATAATTTCGCGGCGTGCAGCGGACAGTGCAGGGACGATCCCTGCGACCGCGCCAAGAAGCGTTGCCAGCACCACGCCGGCGACCGTAGCCATGTTGCTTGCGGTCACTTCAATGGAAACTCCTTCCATGGTGAAATTGAGGTGGGCAAATGCAATGGCGGCGTGCGCGCCAATGGCGCCGATGGCACCACCAGCAGCGCCGAGCATGGCCGCCTCCATGACCACCATCCATGCGATGTCTGCGCCCGTCCAGCCGAGTGTTTGCAGAATGGCGTGATCGCGAATGCGGTCGCGCACCGCCAAGGCGATAGCGTTAGCAATCAACGCGAATACGGCTGCCAAACTCGCCCAGCCGACGATGCTTGCGAAGCGCACCAAGACAATCACATCGCGCGCTGCGCGGGCGACGAAAGCAGATTCTGGGCGAGTGGTGGTCGGGAATTGGTCGTGCGCAAATGCTTCGTCAATAGCGCTCGCCACGGCCTCCATCTTGGAGGGGTCGTCGACTTCAACATTGAACTGCGTCACGATGCCGCCCGTTCCACCGCGTTGTGCAGTCTCTTGCAGAAAGCCCAGGTGCGCATATGCAACGTTGCGGTCTTGGGCGTCGTCGCTGTCAAAGACGCCGGCAACCCAGCTGCGGACCCCGGCAGCATCGAAGCGATCGCCGGCGCGTAAGCGTCGTCGTTCGGCAAGTGCTGAGCCAACCAGCACGGCGTCGCCGCGCGATAGCCAATCACTGACGGATCCAGAACGAAGTTGCGCTTGCGCAATGTGTTCTTGCAGGTAGCCCTCATCCGGGACGCCTCGAAAGGTCACGACGTCTAAAGAAGCGCGGCAGTTGTTGACCACGATCTTGATAGGAACTGCCGCCTTCACACCATCAATGCGCAGGATTGATCGCTGGTAACTCTGCGGAAGTTGGCTAGCAAATGGGCAGAATCGATTTTTTCGGTACACCACCAGCCGAGTCTCCGCCGCGCCGGCTTCGGTGGCTTTGACAACACCGTCGCGCATACTCTCGACGAATGAGAAGAGGAATGTTGCAACTGCGATCCCAGCCACGGTCAAGCCGGTGCGGAGTGGACGGCGGACCAGGTTCTTCCATGTGAATGGAATGGTGCGAAGGAAGGAGTTCATCGGTGTGCTCCTGATGCGGCGAGCTGTGCCGCGCGTTCGAACTCTGCGGCGTCAATGATCTTGCCCTTTTCCAGGTGCACAATTCGTCCAGCGCGTGCAGCGGTCGATGGATCGTGAGTGACCATCACAATGGTTTGGTTGCGCTCCTTGTTCAGTCTGACCAAGAGGTCCATCACCTGCATGGCGCTGGTTCGGTCAAGATCACCGGTCGGTTCATCGGCAAGGATGAGCGTTGGGCGCGTCACAATGGCGCGCGCGATGGCGACGCGTTGCTCTTGTCCGCCGGACAGTTGCCGGGGGTAGTGCGAATAGCGGTCTGCGAGCCCAACAAGTTCCAATGCTTCGGTGACGCGCTGATGGCGTTCTTTGGCCGAGAGCGCATGGAGTAACAGCGGCATTTCTACGTTTTCATATGCGGTCAGCACCGGGACAAGGTTGTAGAGCTGAAAGATGTAACCAACGTTGGCGCTGCGCCACGCGGCCAATGCATTTCGACCGAGTGTTCCAATGTCGCGGCCGCCGATGGTGATTGTCCCAGCAGTGGGTCGATCGATACCAGCAAGCAGATTCAGTAGCGTTGTCTTGCCACTTCCGGACGGGCCCATCAGTGCAACGAAGCTTCCGCCGTGAATATCGATGTCGACATCTTCCAGGGTTTGAATGACTTCTTCGCCTCGACGGTAATCCTTGCGCAGCTTGCGGCATTCAATGGTGCTCATGTTGGGCTCCTTCCGTGGTGTTGGTTTCGCGCCATGATTCGGTGACGCGAACGCGTGAACCGGGCTTCGGTGCTGTGAGTGGGGCGCGAACCGCCATGTCGCCAGCGCGCAGGCCGCTTGCCACCGGGCGCCAACCGCGTTCGGCTTCACCGATCGATCCGATGGCTCGACGTTCAATAGTGCCGCGTCCGTCCGCAAGGCCGGCGATTAGTAACACGGTTGGTGGATTTGAGCTTGAATCGACGCAATCTTCGCGTACCCAGAAGGATTCTTGCCCGGCGTTGTTGTTGGCAGCTGGATCAGCGTTACCACTATTCGAAGCGTTGCCACTTCCGCTGCGCACTTGCGGGAACAACTTGACGCGCGCCAGCATTTCTGGTTTCAGCGCCGGGTCGGGATCGATGATCCGCACCTTGGCCTGCACGGTGTTCTTGGCGATGTCCGCTTGGTGAACAACGCGGATGATTTCTGCACGGAAGGCGCGGTCCGGAAGGACATCGACCGTCACTTCCGCGCGGTCGCCAATGGCAATGCGACCAGCGTCTGCAAGCGGCACGTCAGCGCGAACTTGCAATTGCGATGGGTCATATAACTCAATGAGTGGCTTGCCATCTTGCATGCCACCGCCGATCATTCCCGGCACGGCGAGGCGTGCCATGACCACGCCAGCGATCGGTGCACGGACTTTGGTTCGTTCCAGGATGAGCGCGCGCATGGCGCGTTCTGCGTCGGCACCTTCTTCAGCGGCGCGCATGGCATCAATACGAATCTTCAGTCGGGAAACTTCGCCAGCGCTGGCGGCGCCGCTCTCAACCAGGCGCGCCTTTCTGGACAGTTCATCCTCCATTTCGCGGCGCTTGGCACGGGCTTCTGCCAATGTTGCCTCCGCCAAACGTACGCCGATGCGCTGCTCTTCATCATTCATCTCCACCAGCACTTGACCAGCCTCGACACGCTCACCTTCTAACACGAGGACGGTGCGGACCACGCCAGGCGTGAGTGCCGGAACCATGACGGGAAAGGGCGATGGCTCGATCCAGCCTGGCGCTTGTACTGCTGCACCTTCGCGCTTCACCGTTGATTTCGTGGACGGGTCGTTGCGGCCCGAAGCAGTGCCACTCGCGGTGCCCGCGCCTGCGCGCAGCGAAACCGGAACAACATCAACCGTCGGAACGGGGACGAATGAGCGCCAGCCGGTCCATAGAAGCGTTCCGGCGGAGGCTGCAACCAGCGTCACTGGTAGGACGATGCGAGTCAACAGGCGGCGCGGCGGGTGGGGGATAGTGCTGGTCATTCCATCGTCTCCAATGCAGTGAATTCAAAGTCGGGAGCGGTACTGCCTGAGCCCATACCAGTGGCCGCCGGCATTCCGGACGGTCCATAGGATGGCAAGCGGGCGCCGGCAAGTGCGCGTTCAAAGCTGAGTACTGCGAGCGCGCGGTCGCGCTCGGCGCGCGCAATCTGAATGCGCACGTGGTTCTCTTGGTGTTCACTGCGCCACAACTCGACTGCAGGCCGTTCGCCCGCAGTGACGCTGTTGCCAAGGATCTCTTTATTCGCAGCGAAATTACGGAGAATTCCGTCGCGCAACGTAACGGTGTGATGTTCTGCGGCTGAAACCGCGGTGAGTGCGCGTCGGGTGTCGATGACTGCCCGTTGCCACAGACGATCTTCATCAATGCGTGCAATCTCCAGGTCAACGATGGCAGCGTCGAGTCGGAAGTTGCCTTGATTGAAGAGCGGGATGGATGACTCCACGGTGAACATCACAGCCTGATCACCTTCCATGTCTTGCTCCCAGCCGCCGCCGAGCATGAGTGAAGGCCATCGATTTGCCATGGCGAGCGAAACGCGCGACTCCATGCCGTTCACGCGCGCAGCAGCAGCACGCAGGTCAAGACGGCGGCTGCGGACAAGTTCCCGCAGTGCGTCGTCGTCATCGGGTTGCGCAGGCGGTTCAATGCCGCATGCTTGACGAGCTGCGATGGCGGTCTGATCTGCCACGGTCCATTCCATGCTCTGATCACCACGGCCAATGGCTTCCAGCAGACGTGTCTTGGCAGCGACCAGCGTCATGGTTGCTTCCATGACGCGGTTCTGTGCTTCGGCGGCATTCATGCGCGCTTGATTGACGGTGGCGCGGCGACCCTCGCCACTCGCAAAGCTTGCCTCGTCCGCGGCTAAAATGCGGGCAGCAACAGCGGCATCGCGTTGTGCTAATCCCGCAATCTCGAGGGATGAAGCAGTTTCCACGTACGCGGTGCGAACTTCAACCACGGTGGCTACCAAGGTGGCAGCCGATTCAAAGATCAGCGCTCGCAACTGCGAGTTTGCATCGCCGACGATGGCGTCGCGTTTCCAAAGCCAATCCACCTGCTGCCCAAGCATCGCCAAGACCGGCATGGTGCCCATACTCAGTGGCGCACCAATGGCCATGCTGAGCGTTGGATTTGGTGGTAACTGCGAGTCGCGCATGATGGCGCGGCGTCGGTCGAGCTCTGCAAAGATGCGGCGCAATTGCCGATTGTTTGTGATTGCGCAACGCACCGCGGCTTCCACACTCAATGGGGCGGTGCCATCCCAGGCATCGCTTGGCGTGGCCCATGGCGATTCCAGTGCGTCATGGATGGTGCCATCAGTTTGCTGGATGCGCGCGTCCAGTGCGGGCGCGGTATCGGCAAACGTAGGGCCAGGATCGGTACTGCATGCAGACACCATGGCGATGCAGCACATGCTGGCCGCAGTGCGGATCAGGGCGTAGGTCCGATGCGGGCGAGTGTCAGCGGCACGATGAATGCCGGGTGTGCAACGAGTGCGTTCTTTGAATTCCATGACCGACTCCATGCTCTGCATGACCTTATTTCATGCGGGAATGCCACAGCGGCACGGCGCGCGCCGTGCTCGAGTGAACCGCATGTTCAGATCAGGAGTGTGGAGTGGAGCGCAAGTGCCTGGCGCCCGGATGGCGCGCGTGGCGGGCCAGTGTCATGGCTGACAGTTGGCGTTGCGCGCGGAGCGTCATGCTCGGTCAGTGAAATCGCGCGGATGGCGGTGCCGATGAAATCGATCGAACCGATGGTGTCATGTTCGATATCAATGGTCACCGTGGACAAGACCCGCTCTTTGCACTGAATGCAGCAGCCGTCGTCCGTCTTCGCTGGATCATTCGATGAGTGCGCATCCGCTGAAGTGCCTGGAACGACATCGCTTGTTTGAGCATGGCAGCAGTGACGCTGTTTCGCGGCGCTGGTTTCGCTGGCCGCGGTTGCGGGAGTGCTCGCTGCCGACATCGCTACATCAGCGATCGCCCGCGCTTGGCAGCAGCAGAATGGCATCCAGAGTGCCATGCAGGTGACAAGAAGTTGGTGCAGGCGGGTGCGCATCGGGCTATTCACTGTATCACCACAATTTGCCATGTTGGTGAATCAATCGGTGAAATTCATGCCAACAGGCCAGGGATCGTTATTCATGTCCATTACAGGCGCTTCAGGGCATCTTGTTCGTGAAACTTTCATCGGCGGTTCCGGTAAGGTGCTGCAATGAGCATGCCTTCCACCTTTCGAGCCGTAATAGTTGTTGGTCTTTCCGGAACCTGGACACTTGCCGCGGCAGCGATGATTGACCCGCCGGCGTCAACGGCCGCCACAACGCCAGCGGCAGCCACGGCGCCTGCCGCCACCGGTGCTGCTGCAGCACCCGCCGCGACTGCTCCCGCCGCGCCACCCGCCGCACCCGCGCCCAAGACAGCAACCGTTGAGCGGGGCGCGCTGGAATTGGTCATTGAGCGACCGGGCCGCGTTGAATCATCGCGCAGCGAAGAAGTGCGCTTGGAGTTGGAAGCGTTCAGTGGACCGGTCACCGTGAAGGACATTGTTCGTCGCAATGGTGCGGTGAAGGCGGGCGACGCATTGGTGATGCTGGAAGGGAAGGAATTTGAGAAGGGGCTTGAGGACCTTCGCGTCCAGGCCGCGGAGACGCAGCGACGCTTGGTCATGCAGAAGGAAGAACGGGCGATGCAGGTCCGCCAATCAATCGCTGCACTGGAGCGGGCCACCCTCGCTTCGGATTTGGCGCAGCAGGCTTTGGAGTTGTACCGCGACTATGAATCAAAGAAGGGCCTGGAAATGGCAGAGTTGGGTTTGAAGGGCAGCCTTGACGGTTTGCGCGACAACCAGGATGAGCTGACGCAGTTAGAGAAGATGTACGCCGGGACATCGCTGCAGAGTGAGACCAAGGACATTGTGCTTGAGCGCGCGCGCCGCGGCGTGGAGCGCGGTGAGATCTATGCAAAGTTTGCACGTCGCGACAATGAGATCTTTAAGGCTATTCGTGCACCGAATGATGCTCGTCGAGTTGAAGATCAGGCGAAGTATTCCAAGTTAGAGCTCGAGAGCGCGCAACTCCAGCAGCGTCTAGGTGAGATCCGTGCCGAACTGGACATTGCATCTTCCGCCCGTGCGCTCCGTGATATTGAGCGGCGCCTAGTGAAAATGGAAGGCGATGCCGCGCGCTTGAATGTGAAAGCACCTGCCGATGGCTATGTAGTGGTTCGTGTGAAGGATGTGGGCGATCAAGTGCAGCCGCGCCAAGAATTGGCGCAAGTGGTCGATCTGACAAAGTTACGCGTACGCGGCACTATGAACGCCGATGCGCTGCGCGTGATGAAGCAGGGTGATGTTGCCGCTGTTTGGTTTCCATCGCGCCCCGAGCTTCGTGGCGAGGCAGTGGTTGATGAGCTCGTCGTTGTTGGTGCGCCAGAAGGCGATGGCGCTGCGTTCCCATTTGTTGCATCGTTGCGCAGCGTTGATGGAAGTGTGTTCCCGGGCATTGAGGCGCGCTTGGTGATTCGCGGAACCCTGGCCGATCGCGTCCTTGTGCCCAACAAAGCCATCAAGCAGGAGAAGGGGCGATTCACCGTCAAGGTGCTCGTGGGCGAAACGCAAACCGAGCGCGAGGTTCGCGTTGGTGCATCGGACGGCACCAAGACTGAAGTTGTTTCTGGGTTGCAGGCGGGCGAACAGGTGGTGATGCCGGATGCATGAGTCGGGAGTGAGTAGCCCCATGAATATGCAGCGCACGGTGATTGCTTTGCTGATGCAGCTGCGCGCTGCCGCAGCGATCGCATGCATAACCGCGATCGTCGGATGCACGCAGCATGCGGCAACACCCGCCGCGCCATCCGATGTGGGAACGATGAATGCGCAGTCCATGGTTGCGGAGCAGCAGACGGATCCAGCCGTAGTCACCGCACCGACGCCGCAGCAGGCAACCACCGCCACGCCGCCAGCGCTTCGGCCAGTGCCGGATCCGCAGCGCTCCTTAACGCGCACCCATGCGGCGCAGGCGCGTGGGCTCGCTTGGACCTTGGCGAATCAGCGTCCGGACGGAAGCTTCGGAACGTTTGAGAGCCCGCGCGCGCGAGAGATTTACCTTGACACACAAGCGAGTCACCGGGCATTCCATACCGCGACCACGGCGTTAGTGTGTTGGTCGCTGGTGGTTCCTGCGCGCACCGATCCTGCATGCAGTGCTGCGCTCCTCCGTGGATTGACGTGGCTTGAAGCGCAGGGTGAAGTGGGGCGCGCCTCTGGAAATACCTTCTACAGCGTGTGGGCGCACACCTATCTCTTGGAGTTGGCGTCTGCCATTCTTTCTGATCCTGCCCGCACCGCGGACCATCAAGCGTGGCGCGCCATCTTGGAGCGTGAAGTACAGGTGGCCCGCCGTGAGCAGAGTGCCGAAGGCGGCTGGGCTTACTACGACTTCAATCATGTTGGACAAAATCCCAGTGGCCACGAGAGCACCAGTTTCAATACTGGCGCCATGATTGAAGCACTGCTCAACGCGCGTACGCAGGGGGCAGACATTCCGGCGGGAACCATCGCGGATGCGTTGACATGTATGGAGCGAATGCGGATTCCCAGTGGCTCCTTTGCATACGGAACCTATGCCGAATTGAATGTTGCCGGCGACTACAACAAGGTTTCCGGAGCGAGCGGACGGTTACAAGTCTGCAATTTGGCGCTCTTTCGTAGTGATGCCAAGGGAACCGATGGCGAAACGCTTCTGCGCGGCGTGGAGTTACTGCGCGAACGGCACTTCTATATTGAGATTGCCCGCGGCCGAGTCATGCCGCATGAGGCGTTCTATCGAAACTCTGGCTACTACTATTTCTTTGGGCATTACTATTGCGCTCGGGTGCTGCAAGTGGCGCCCGCTGGCCCGCGCCGTGATCTCTTAGTGCGCTGGCTTGCTGAGCAGATGGCAATCGACCAGAACCGCGACGGCAGTTGGTTTGATTACCCGCTCTATGGATATGGATTTGCGTATGCCACTGGATTTGCCATGCGAACCCTGGAAATTCTGGAGCCAATGATTGCTGAACAAGTGCGCGCCACGGGCGGCACCGGCGCAGTGCCGATGCCGCCCGCAAGTTCCACAGTCAATCCGTAACTGCGTTGGCTTCCGTTTGCTCTGCGCCGTTCCATGTACGACGGTGTGACGAGCGAAACCAAGTCGCCGGCTGCCTCTTAGTGCTTTCTACGCCGCGACAAGGCCGCGCACGCTGAAGCCGCAAGCGTGACCGCCGCGCCTGGGGCAGGAACCGTGGGGCCGCCGCCTGGCGTGTCGTACACCCACGAGGCGTATTCGCCCGCATGCCAGCCCGCGTCATCAAGCCACGCGTGCGGCGGCATGCCGCCGGTGGAAGTCAACTTGACGGGCCCGATGGTGACTGTTGAATAGATGGGATCAGTGGAGTTCGATCGCACGAATGCCACCGAGTCCAACAGTTCCTTCCACGGCAGTGTGTCCAGCGTGCCGTCGTTCTCTGGGTCAAGATCCATGCCGACGGTTCCTGCGAACGAACGCACCAGAAGGTAGGTCACTGAATCAGAGTTCTCAAAGTTCAGCGAATCGCCGGTGCCAATAGTGGCGTGGTTGCCCGCTGGATCGACGACCAGCATCTGTCCGTTGAATGCTGTCGCGCCGAAAGTTGCTTCGTGCCCAACAAACCTTCCATTGGATCCGAGCGTCCATGCGGAAAGGTCGATCGCCATCTCCACAATGCCACCCGGGTCAGTCCCGCTGTCGCCGATCGCCACGAACCAACATCCCGCGAGCGACATTCCCGGAGCGCCGTACAGCTCAAAGTATTCGTCGGTGTCAGCCCCTTGCTGATCGACACGCAGTTCGGAGATTCGCAACGAAGTTGCTGCGCTTCCGTCGCTTCCGCCGTTGCCGATCGATAGTCCAGCGCATACTGGTCCGGTGCATCCAGTCCAGGTGATCGCCGCCACCGCACATTGTGCTGCCTGTACAGAAATTCTGTGATTTCCCATGTCAATCCCTTGCGGCTAAGCCGCGAAATTCCTTGCGCGCCGCCACAGTAACCCGCCGTTTCCGTGGTTCTCGGAAACACCGCGGAAGTTCCCGTGAAATTCTGGGCAATTTATTGCTCACCTTGCGGATTGTGCTTGTCCGCTCATGCGTATTTGGTGACAATGTCGGCATGTTGATCCCCATGCGACGCGCGGCTGACATGTTCATGTTCTCGTGCATTCCGCTCGTGGCCGTTTCGGCGTTGGCGCAGTCGCAGTCGGTGCTGTTGATTCCCGACACATCCGGCGACAAGATTTGGGCGTTCAATGCCTTTGACGGCTCGGTGATTTCCAACAATTTCATTCCCAACGATGGCCGCATGAAGCAGGTCATCCAAGTAGCGCAGACGCCGCAAGGCACGTTCCTGCTTGCCGATGTTGGCAATGATCAGGGTTGCAGTGCCGATGACGCAGTGCGTGAATACTCCCGTTGCGGTCAATACATTCGCACGCTTGCCGGGCCATCGGATGGCGTTTGCAATCCGGAAGGCATCTGCATTGCGTATGGCAAGGTGTGGTTCATTCGACTCTATGACGGTGCCTTTGAGACCACCCCGGGTGCCAATGCGATTTGGTCCATGAATTACGACGGCACCGGCCTGACACAGGTGTGCGCGAGTCCGTCCTTCGGCAAGACGTGGTCGCTCTTTCCGTACAACGGCGGATTTCTGGTCGGCGACATTCTGGACCACAATCTGGAATTTGCGCCACTGAACTGCGCGACCTCCGCGCCGTTCTACACGGCTGGCCAAGGCGGCGGAACCATGCGGACGCCGCAGCAGATTCAGGTGTTGCCCGATGGCACGGTGATTGCGATGTTCTTTTCAGGATCGGCCGGAGCGTCGCTCTTTAGCCCAACCGGCGAACTGCAGGGACAGATCTCCACCCCAACCGGTCGCGGCGTCTATCCGCTTGGCAATGGGGAAGTGATGTTCTCGGGTGGTACGCAAGTGCAAGCGTTCAACCCGGTGACAAGCCAGCTTCGGACGATCGTGAACCAGATCACGCCGTTGGCAAGTTTCCGGTGGATTTCTCCCGCCACGCTCTTGCCGTGCCCCGCAGATTTGAATTGTTCCAGCACCGTTGACGGCGCTGATTTGGGTGCGCTACTCGGCAATTGGGGTTCAGCGGGAACCGGTGACCTTGACGGCGACGGCGCGGTCAACGGAAGTGACCTTGGAATCCTGCTCGGCAACTGGGGTAGCTGCGGCTAACGGAAAATCACCGCGATCACTCCGATAGACTCGCCTGCATGCTAGTCCAGTCAATACTGAGTGCTGTTCTTTCCGTGAGCATCATGAGCGCGCATGCGGGCGCGAGCACCATGCCGGTGGTTCTACGCGGCACTGGCCCCGCCATTGGCGACACGATGCCTGCGCCACTCTTGGCGACCGCCGTGCGCGAACGCATGCCGTCGTTTCGGGAAGTTGGAGTCACCTATGTAGTGGTGTTCTTCAATTCATCCGATGCGGTGAGTCGGCAGTCGCTTCCGGTGCTTGACACGTTGGCACAGCGATTTGGGAAGAAACTGATCATCGTGGCGATCAGTGATGAACCGGTATCCGTGGTCCGTGATTTCGCATCAACTCCGGATTGGGCGCCCAAGCTTGGATTTGTGGTGGCGGCTGATCCAACTAGAAATTCGCTGCAAACGGTGTACGGGCAGGGCAGTTGGCCAACGCTCCCGGTTGCGTTCGTCGTTCGTGGCGGTGTAGTGCAGTGGCGCGGTGTGCCACTGGATCTTGACCCCATCGTGTCGGCGGTGGTGACCGATCACTGGGATATCGCGGCGGCGCAGCGAGCGGCAGAGCAGCAGCGCCTGTGGGACGAGCAGATGTCCAAGGTGGATGCGCTTGCCAAGACCGCGCGGTTTGATGAGGCGTTGGCAGCGCTCGATGGATCCTGCGCGAGCGCGATGCCGGCGCAGGCCGCGCTGTGTACGGGACGCAAATTCTCGCTGTTGATTTCCGCGCGACGTATTCCGGAGGCATTGACGGTTGGTGCGGAAATCATGCGCGCGCCCGCCAATGAAAAACAAGCAGCGGGCATTGCGTGGACGATCGTCAATGTGGTTCCAGGTGATGCGGATGCGTTGGCATTTGCGCTCAAGGCGGCGCAATCATCGGATCGTGCCTTGAAGGGTCGTGATCCAATGGTTGGTGCGATTCTTGCCCGCGTCCTGTGGCTTTCGGGCCGGCGTACCGAGGCGATCGAGACTGCACGTCGCGCGCTTAGTTTGGCGGACTCGCCTGATCTGCAGAATTCACTGCGCGAGGATCTGCGGGTGTACGAGCCAGCTTCGAAGGCAAAGGCGCCAGCGCGCTGAGCCGTCCTTGCGGCTCCCTTATGCAGGTGGCGAACCGGCGGGCGTGCGCGGTCAGTCCAATACGAACACGCGGTGCAAGAAGCGCCGCGCGGGTGCAGGCAGCACATCCACGGTAGTGCGCAGGGTCTCTTCAGCAGTGAATCGGACGCCCATGAGGATGAGCGCGCAATAGACCGTGGCAACGGCGATAAATTCCATTCCGGCGCCAACCCGACCCTCGGGAAGTGTCATGGATTCGCGGATGCTGTGCCCGATTGATTGCGCGGCGAGCGCGGTGAGGACTGCCAGCGCTGGTCCAAAGGTGAGATGTTGAACCATGTCGCGCGGCGCGACTTTGTACTGCCGCATGATCCACACCAATTGCGCGAGCGCCGCGATGGTCATTGCCGCGCCAGTAGTGATACAGATGACCGTGATTGGTTCGTATCGAGGAGTGCCGTTGGTTGAATCAAGCCAAACAACCAGTGCTCCAAGGACTGCGCCGCCGATCGTTCCGGCCATCTTGCCCACTTCAAATCCAGCAACGGCCTTGAAGCGCTGTAGCCCCAGAAGCGGTCCAGTGAGGATGCCGGCGATCGTTGCATACGTGGCACCGATACATAGAAAGTACAGCCCGCCATTGATCGCCGACCACTTGCCGCCCCATACGAGGAGTTCAAGGGTTGGGAAGAATGAGGCCGTGGCGACCGTGGTGATGGGCACAAACAACATGGCTCCCGCGAAGACGCGTTCCATACCGAGTTGCTCCGCCACCTGATTGCCGCGGTCGCGCGCGAGGAATGGCGCGAGGACGTTTTGCAACGCGCTCGTCAATAGCATGGTTGGCTGGTTCGCAAGCTGGAAGGCGAAGTAGAAGAGGCCAAGCGTGGAGGCGGGGATGGCGATTCCCAGGACGAGGAAGTTCAGCTGACCTTGAATGGTGTTGATGACCGCAGCGATCACGGGCCACTTCATGAAGCGCGCCATGTCCGGGAGTCGCATGCCTTGCCATCGGAAGTCGGAGCGCTTGCAGGCGCCGCAGAATGCGAAGTACACGAACTCCAGGACGGGCGTGACCGCCTGTGGAACGGCCAATGCAATCGCACCCACGCCAGTGGAAGCCATCCACCACGTCAGTGCGATTCTTAGGATGGCGGAGACGACATCAAGTTTCGCCAGTTCGCTGAAACGCAGGTCAACCGACATACGCATGCGGCTGACGGTGGTCATTGCAGAGAGCACCTGTCGACCGGCCATGAGCCATAGCACGGCCGGGAGGCCGGGAAGCGCTGCGGCCGCAAAGTTGGTCTCGAGTGCAGGCAACAGCCCGATGGTGCCCGCAGTAGCCACGGCGCTGAAGACAAGGAATGCGGTTCCCCACCAGAACATGCGTCCGGCGGCGTTGTCATAATCGGCGGGGCGAATGCTTGGCATCACCAGCGCAGTACCGCCCGCGCGAAACAGCGCCGTTACTCCCATAATTCCAATCGCTACCGCGAACGTACCCACCTGCTCTTCAGTGAGGTACCAACCGACGATCACCTGCGACACCAACGCTGACAGTCGCGCTACCACGCTGGCGAGCGTGGTGGCAACGATGGCTATCGTGCGTGTTTGCCGACTATGAGGGCTCATGGGGACAGCGCAGGCGCCCCCGGAATGTAGCGAAGATCACGCGCTCATCTAAACGCATGACTTGCCGCACTATACGCCGCGATCGAGCATCCGCCACGACCGCGATCGAGCGACCGCCACGACCGCCCGGAGTTCGGTTTGAACGCATCCTGAACCTGCATCACGTCGGTCGTCGGCGCTCGGCAGCGCGATAGCTCTCGCGTGGTTGTTCTGGCACGGCATCCTTGCTCGCCGGTGTGAGGCCATGCTCTTGGAAAGCGATGCGGAAGCTGTCAAACGTCGTTGAAGTGAGAAATTCCCTGATATTCCGCTGGGTTGCAACAAGTTGGTCGTGCAGTGCACATGGCTTGCCGACACCACAGATGCCACCACCGAATGGGCAGATATTGCTGCGATCTTCGCGTTCGAAGAGGTCATAGACCTGTCGAAGGGTGATTTCTGCCGGCGCTCGTGCGAGCGCGTACCCGCCACCGGGGCCAGGGGATCCGTTGACGAGGTGAGCCTGGGACAGCGCGGTCAGGATCTTCGCCACCATCGGCCGCGGAAGGCCGCGTTGGTCTGCAATTTCAAAGGCGGACAGCCTGGTCTTCCCCTCGTCCCACACTTCGGCGAGCCGGCTCATGGCGCCAATGGCACGCTCGGTTTGCTTTCCATACATAATTTCAGACCTTTCGTCGTTGAATTGAATGTGCAGCACCGATTTACTCGGTCCCATGGCGGCTGATTACCGAATTAAGGATATACTCTTCCGGGATTCGGCGTAAGGAGTTCCGGCAACTATTTCGGGAATTCCGTTCGTCCATATCACGACTTCTAGATCCGTAATTCATGGAACATCTTCGGAACCCCCTCTCATGACGCATTCCTCTTCCTCCAGCGCCGTACTTGATCGCTTTTCGTACGACGATGCCATCGTGCGCAAATTTGTGTTCGCCTCCATGCTGTGGGGGGTAGTGGGCATGCTCGTGGGCGTCATTGCTGCAATTCAGCTGACGCTCCCATCGGCAAACGTCCATGAGTGGCTCAGCTTTGGACGCTTGCGTCCGTTGCACACCAACGCAGTCATCTTTGCGTTTGCTGGCAATGCGATCTTTGCGGCCGTCTATTACTCCGCGCAGCGTCTATTGAAGGCGCGCATGTTCAGCGACGTGCTCGGGCGAATTCACTTCTGGGGTTGGCAACTCATTATTGTCGCCGCGGCAGTCTCCTTGCCGCTTGGATTCACTCAGGGCAAGGAATACGCGGAGCTGGAGTGGCCGATCGATATTGCCGTGGTGTTGATCTGGGTGGTGTTCGCTGTGAATCTGTTCGGAACGATCGCAGTTCGGCGCGAGCGCCATCTCTATGTAGCGGTGTGGTTCTATGTGGCAACCGTGGTGGCGATTGCAGTCCTGTACATCTTTAACAACCTAGCCATGCCGTCTGGTTGGACCAAGAGTTACTCGATCTACGCCGGCAGTCAAGATGCATTCATGCAGTGGTGGTACGGCCACAATGCGGTGGCGTTCTTTCTCACTACGCCCTTCCTGGGCCTGATGTACTACTTCCTCCCCAAGGCCGCCGATCGTCCGGTGTTCAGCTACCGACTTTCGATCGTGCACTTCTGGTCGCTGGTCTTCCTCTATATATGGGCAGGGCCGCACCACCTGCATTACACGTCAATTCCTGACTGGGCTTCGACCCTGGGAATGCTGTTCAGCGTGATGTTGTGGATGCCATCATGGGGCGGAATGATCAACGGACTCCTGACACTGCGTGGTGCGTGGGGCAAGGTCACTACTGATCCAGTCCTGAAATTCTTTGTACTCGCCATCACGTTCTATGGCATGAGCACGTTCGAGGGTCCGCTCCTCAGCGTCAAGAGTGTGAACGCGCTGAGTCACTACACCGACTGGACCATTGCGCATGTGCATGCCGGCACACTGGGCTGGGTTGGATTCATGATCTTTGGAATGGTCTACTGGCTTGCGCCGCGGCTGTTCCAGGCCCCAATCGCCCGCCCTTCGTGGGTCACATTGCACTTTTGGCTGGCGACCATTGGCATTGTGCTGTACATCATTCCGATTTACGCAGCCGGTTTGATGCAGGGCCTCAACTGGCGCGCATTCAATTCCGATGGCGTGTTGCAATATGACTTCCTCACCACCGTCACCAAGATGGTTCCGCTGTATTGGATCCGCACGGTTGGTGGAACGCTGTACTTAGTAGCGGCAATCATTGGCTGCATCAACTTGTTGATGACTTGGGCCAATCGCCCGCGAATCTACGACGTTCCGGTATATGAGGCCGCGCCACTTTCGCGTGGTTGGCGTCCGCCGACGGTGCCACAATCCACGTTGCCCAAGGGAAGCGTCACCGACATTGGCCGGGCAGTTGATCGATTCGCTGATCTTCGGTGGCACCGAAATCTTGAGGGGCTTCCATTGGCATTCTCCGTGTGTGTAGCGGTGGCCATCGTGGTGGCAACACTTTTTGAAGTGGTGCCCATGTTCGCCATTCGCAGTGATATTCCGCGCATTGCGAGCGTGACGCCGCTTACGCCACTGGAAACGATTGGCCGTGACATTTACGTTTCCGAGGGCTGCGTCAACTGCCACTCACAGATGATTCGCCCACTGATTGCGGAGACGGAACGGTATGGCGAGTATTCCAAACCCGGCGAGAGTGTGTTCGACCATCCATTCTTGTGGGGGAGCAGGCGCATTGGGCCAGACCTCGCGCGTGAGGGCGTGCGTAATCCGAGCGCGCTTTGGCACATGCGGCACTTCAATCGGCCAGTCGATACAAGTCCGGGTTCAATTATGCCGGCATTTGCGCACTTGCTTGATCAGCCGCTCGATTTCACCGCAGCGCAGCCAGCGATGACTGCATTGCAGAAAGTTGGTGTGCCGTATACGGCCGCCGAACTGGTGGGCGCGGCGGATTCCGCACGCGCGCAGGCCAGTCGAATTGAGACGCAACTTATTTCCGAAAACGGGCGTTCGGACGGAATGCAGGGCATGGGTGAGCGCCGCGTCATTGCATTGATTGCCTACATGCAACGGCTCGGTACTGATCTTGGCAAGCCGATTGATGTGGCTCCGGCGCCATCCGCAGCCGCGCCCATTGCGATGGGAGCAGCACAATGACTGTCGCAATCATGATGCTTGGTGAAGAGGCTGCGCAAAGCAGTAGTACCGGATCGATCATTTCATTGCTGATGGCCTTTGTGCTCTTCATTGGAATTGTTGCGTGGGTGTTTATCGTCCCCGTCGGCCGTTGGCAGCGCGACGCTCGTATTCCCCTTGATGGTGATTCGTGCACGAAAACCGCCACTGGTGGCAAGGAGGTCAATCATGAATGACAGCAGCACATCACAAGGAATTGCCGCGGGCAACTCCGTACCGCTCGCACACGACGCTCACGACTGTGACGGAATTCGCGAGTTTGACAATCCGATGCCGTTCTGGTGGTCAGCAATATTCTGGGGCTCCATCTTCTATGCAGCGCTGTACGCGCTGTACTACATGATTGGCGTTGGGCCAAGTCACGTTCAAGAGTTCGACGAAGAGCGCAGCGTGTTCTTCCAAGAACAGGCGGCGCGGCTTGGTGATTTGCAGCCGACGCCAGCGACGATCTCGTCATTGATGGCCGATCCTCGCATGATGCAAGCGGCTGCCGGAATGTTCAGCGCCAATTGCGCAACGTGTCACGCCAAAGACGGTGGCGGCGGCACTGGGCCAAACTTATGTGACGATTCATGGATCAATGTCAAAGTTGCGCCGGACATTTTTACGGTGATGTCAACTGGCGTGGTCTCCAAAGGAATGCCGGCGTGGGATAAGCGATTCGCGACGTCACAGCGGGTGCTTCTGGCTGCGTACGTTGCGCATTTGCGCGGCACTTTGCCGAGTCAACCAAAGGCCGCGCAGGGTGGGACGATTTCGCCCTGGGCGCTGCCGGCTGCTGCGCCGTTGCCTTCGCCAGCCGCGACGCCAGCGAAGTCGGTGGTGAGCGTCGTGAAATGACTTGATTTCGGATGAGTAAGGAGGACTAGTGGCTGCAGACTTCACACTTCCACAACTTGATGATCGTGTTCTGTCCACGCTTCATGCGGATGGCACTCGGCGTTGGATGCAGCCGCGTGATGCACGCGGTCGGTATTGGCGCGCACGCGTCGGTGTCGCAATCACATTGATTGCACTGTTCACGGCGCTCCCATGGATCCGTATAGGTGGAAAGCCGGCCATTCTGCTTGACGTCATGACGCGGCAGTTCACAATCTTTGGCACCACATTTCGATCAACCGAGACGCTGTTGCTAGCGATTCTGATGATCACAGTGTTTATCTCGATCTTTCTGATCACCGCGCTCTTTGGGCGGGTCTGGTGTGGCTGGGGCTGTCCGCAAACGGTGTACTTGGAGTTTGTCTATCGACCACTCGAGCGTCTCTTCATTGGGGCCCGGCCGACGCGTGGCGGTGGTGGGGCTCCGCTGTGGCGGCGCATGGCGATGTACGGGACGTTTCTACTCATCAGTGCGCACCTTGCCAACACCTTCTTGTCGTACTTCGTTGGCACGGACCGCATGCTGCATTGGACGATCGGCAATCCATCGGACCATCCAGTTGCCTTTGCTGTGTTTGCAGTCACGGTGGCACTGATGCTCTTTGACTTCGTGTTCTTTCGTGAGCAACTGTGCACGCTGGTGTGTCCATATGGACGAATGCAAAGCGTCTTGTTGGACAGAAATTCTTTGATTGTTGCCTATGACCGACAGCGCGGCGAGCCACGCGCGCGGTCGGCACAACGGAAGAAGCTGGAAGAGTCAGCGCACCGCGTGGGCGATTGCATTGAGTGCACTATGTGCACGCAGGTGTGCCCAACTGGCATTGACATTCGCGACGGCTTGCAGTTGGAGTGCATTCACTGTGCGCAGTGCATTGATGCGTGTGACGAAGTGATGAAGCGCATTGATAAACCGACCGGATTGATCCGGTATTCGAGCCAGAATCGGCTAGAAGGAACGGCCAATACTTCGTTCCGCTACCGGTTGATGTTGTATCCGGCATTGCTGGTTGTATTGGTGAGCACCCTTGCACTATTGCTGGCAAGGCGCGAGCAAGTTTTGATAGAGCAAGAGCGAACTGTTGGGTCAAACTTCACATTGCTTGACGATGGAAGTGTTGAGACCCCAATCCGTTTGCTCATTGAGAACCGCACTGACTTTGCTCGCACATTCACAGTGCATGGACTGAACGATGTTGCGATCCCCGGTGAATTGCCGCGCGTGGAGGTTGCACCTGCGAGCGCAGTTTCGATCTTGTTTGTTGTGCGCACCACCGCCGCGTCGTTTGGTCGTGGATCTCGGCATGGCTCTGTGCTGATACGCGATGATGGCGGCGCTGAGCAAATGGAACCACTTTCGATTGCTGGACCATTCAATGCAACGGGCCCAATCAATTCAGGAGAGGATCAATGACGCACGTGGTCGTAGTGTTGTATTCGCTTCTTAGAAATCGCTGGGCATTTGTGCCGGTGTTCATGCTGGCTGCGGTGGTGACTGCAGCGGTGTTGGTGGTAACGCTGGCAGTGAATGACCGCGGGGCGACTGCTGCGGAGCCCGACTACTACCGCAAGGGCGCTGCTTGGGACGAGTGGAAGAAGCAGTTGGCCATGAATGGCGTGCTGCGCTGGGTAGTGACGCCGAATGTCGTTGCGTCGCAGGCGCATGCGGGGCGCGCTCGTTTGCAATTGTCCGTCGCAGATAAGCATGGAATGCCAATCGAAGGAGCGGCTGTTCATGCCGATGTGATTCCGATTCTTGATGGCGATGCGAGGGTGGCACTTGTGCTAACGCATGATGGAGCAGGGCAATATTCGGCAGAGTTACCGATTCGAATTGGCGGGCAATGGGAGATTCGCAGCACCGTGGAATGGCATGGCAGTCGCTTCTGCGATCGCGTGCGGCGCACTGTTGAATTTCAGTCGCAGCATGCGGCGGGGAGTGGGCAGTGATTGCGCTTGCCGGCAGCGTCTTGCTGGCCAGCCTTGTCGGCAGTTCTCACTGCGCAGGAATGTGCGGCGGCATTGCCGCATTCTGTGGTGGTGCAGGTGAATGCGGCGGACGGCGCAGCATGATGGCAACCGGCACCTATCACGTTGCACGTGCGATGTCATATGTCATTGTTGGAATTGCTGCAGGTGGAATTGGCTCTCTCTTGGATGCCGGGGGCGCGTTGGTTGGGCTGCAGCAGATGACAGCGGTGGTGGCCGGCATCGCGGTGGCACTGTGCGGAGTTGCGTTGTTGCTTTCCGCATCGGGCGTGGACGCTGGGCGATCGTCGCTTCCAGCGTGGCTGCAGCGCGCAGTGAGTGCAGTTCATCAAGCCGCCGCTTCGATGCCCCCCGTGCGGCGCGCTGCCATGATTGGATTGGCAACGCCACTGCTTCCGTGCGGTTGGTTGTGGGCGTTCGCGCTGGTTGCTGCGGGCACTGGTTCAGCGCTTGATGGCGGGGTGGTCATGTTGGCATTCTGGGCTGGAACTGTGCCGATTCTTGCACTTCTTGGCGCTGGAATCGCCGCACTTGGACACGGCCAGCGCAGGGCGTTGGCGGCGTTTGCCGGAGTTGCCATGGTGGCTGTTGGCGTGCACACCGCCGGAATGCGCGCGGGCAGAGCGGTTCCGATCGCCCAACGGCTCACGGAGCAGAGCATCGCGGCGGGGCACACCGTCGACGAGGGTGATGACGTCAATGCGGAAGGTGAAGCCACTACTTCAGGCGAAACGCCAACAAAGTCCACGCTGCTGACCACGCCGGTGCGACCAGCGTGCTGTCAGGAAGGTCATGCGCCATGACTATGGTCGTTCCGCCAATCAGCACGCCACAAAGTGCCGGCGCATTTCTAAGCCGTGTCAGCGATGCCAGTACTCAAGACCCGAAAGCAGCGACGCATCGAGATTGCGTTTGCACGCATTGTGGACTGCCGGTACCTGAGTCCTTGATAATGAACGGCCAGCCGTCCTTCTGCTGCGGTGGTTGTCAGGCGGTGTGGACCGCGCTGCACTCCTGCGGCTTGCAGGAGTATTACCAACTGCAGCGCGCCGCGAACGCACACGGAAATCGACCAATCCGACAGGGATCAGCGGCGTACTTAGATCATCCAGACTTTCAAGCGCGACATGTGGCACTGATTGGAGACGGACGCGCTCGATGTGAATTGCGCATCGACGGCATGAAGTGCGGGGCATGTCTTTGGTTGCTGGAAGCGTTGCCGCGTCTCGACAAGGGGCTGCTGGCATCGCGGGTTGATCTTGGGCGATCGGTGATCGTGCTGGAGTGGCTGCCAGAATCAATTGCACTGTCGCGCATCGCGGAGCGGATTTCTGATCTTGGATATCAAGTGCGGCCGCTCGGCACGCTTGCTTCGCGCGAGGAATGGCGCCGTCAGGATCGACGATGGTTGGTTGATATTGGGATTTCGGCGGCAATATCAGCCAACGTCATGGCAATTGCATTTGCCTTGTACGGCGCGCAGTTGGCATGGATGGATGACCATACACGCCAGTTTTTGCAGTGGACCAGTGTTGGACTGGCGGCTCTGACGGTGCTGATCCCGGGGCGCATCTACCTTCGCAACGCTTGGAGCGCGATTCGAACGCGTACGCCGCATATGGATCTGCCCATTGCAATAGCGCTGCTTGCTGGTCTGCTTGGTGGTGCAGCCATGACTGCCGCCAGCAAGCCGGGTGTGTATCTCGAGAGTGTGTCGATGTTGGTGTTCTTGCTTCTGGTTGGGCGATTTGTGCAGTTCCGACAACAACGGCATGCGCGTCATGAAATTGAATTGCTATGTGCCCTGGTTCCGCAGACCGCATTTCGCGTGGAAGCAGATGGCGCACTTGCGGAAATTCCTGCGGAGGCGCTGCGCATTGGTGACATGGTTCGTGTTGCGGCGGGTGAACAGATACCAGCCGATGGATCATTGCATGGTGGTGACGCGCACGTCGATCTGCAACTGTTGACTGGTGAGGCACGGCCGGTGCATGTGTCATGCGGTGGCGCGGTGTTTGCTGGCACCCGTGCGATTGCTGCGCCAATCGAACTGTGCGTGACGGCGTCCGGTGATGCCACACGTGCCGCAGCGATTTCACGAATGGTGGAGGACGCGGCTGGGAAGCGACCTCCCGTGGTGGAATTTGCAAACCGAATTGCAGGTTGGTTTCTCATTGTTGTGCTGGTATTGACGGCAATTGTCGGTGTTGTTTGGTGGCGCATCGACCCGACACGAGTGCCAGGCATTGTGATTGCCATGCTGGTGGTGACATGTCCATGCGCGTTGGGTTTGGCCACGCCTTTGACGATGGTTGCATCGCTCGGCAAGGCAGCGCGCGCAGGAATTCTGGTGCGTGGCGGGGACGTTCTGGAGCGGCTTGCGTCCGCAGGAACACTGGTTCTTGATAAGACCGGAACGGTGACCGTTGGAACGATGACCGTCGTGCGCACCCGTGGTGACAGACGAGCGATGGCACTTGCTGCGGTACTGGAGCGGTCAAGTATTCATCCGATCGCAAAGGCGATTGCTTCGTATGGAGCGGATGCGTTGACGGCAGCGGTACCGGCAGAAGCCGAGCGGGTGGAGCGCAGCGCAGTGATTGATGACGCCATCGTGGCTGCATGTGGAGTGGCGGTTGAACACACCGTCCGCGAGGTAGCTGGGCGTGGAATTCAAGGCATCATTGCAGGCAAGGTAGTGATGGTTGGAAGCGCAGCATTTCTTGAAGAATCAGCGGTCCGCGCTGATCCGGCATTGGTGGCGGAGGCGGCGGCGATGGTTCAAGAAGGTCTTTCGCCGGCCTTTGTTGCGGTTGGTAGTTCCATGCGCGCAGTACTTGGTATTGGCGACCCGGTGCGGCCGGATGCACGCGCGCTTGTGCAGAACTTCGTGGAGAACGGCTGGGATGTCCGCCTTGCATCGGGTGACCTTCCGGTACTTGCTCAACGCGTTGCCAGCGTGATCGGCATTGATCGTGCACGCTGCGACGGCGGCAGCACCCCCGAACGGAAGATGGAAATTGTTGCAGCACTTGCAAGGCGCCCCGTGGTGATGGTGGGCGACGGCGTCAATGATCTTCCGGCGATGGCCGCAGCGGATGTCGGCATCGCCGTGCGGCAAGGCGCTTATGCAACGGTGGCGCGTGCTGATGTAGCCCTCACAGGGGGCGGCCTTGAGCAAGTGACGGCGTTGGTTGATGGCGCGCGGCGCACCATGCGCACGATCCACGTGAATTTTGCGGTGAGCCTGGCGTACAACATCGCTGGCGCCGCACTTGCGGCAACCGGGACGATCAATCCGCTGATCGCTGCAATCTTGATGCCCCTGAGCGGCCTGACGGTCACCGCCGTTGCATTGCGCATGCCGCGATTTGGCCCAACCCTGCCTGCAGCGGTTCGGAACTCGGGGGTGTCGCAACCGGTCGTCACTTTGAGGGCGCCCCGATGACTCTCCTGACCATTGCAATTCCAGTGGCGCTGCTGGTGGCCGGTGCGGCCTTGCTAGCGTTCATTTGGGCTGCGCGCACGGATCAGTTTGAGGACTTAGACACACCGCCGCGGCGAATGTTGTTGGAGGATGCGCCATTGGGCACCGGCTCATCCGCATCATCCGCATTGCGGGCGCCCAACGCCCCATCCGCGCTCCCGCCGGCACTACCTTGCACACATGGCAGCGATCGCATTTCTTCGACCCGTCCGACCGAACTTCCATCGCGACCCATCGATTGATGAACTTGGGGCTCTCGGAAAGCACTTGGCGTTCCTGCAAGGCTTGGTATCTGCTGGACATGTGGTGATGGCGGGCCCTTCGGAAGACGGCGCCTTGGGTGTGGTGGTCTTTCCGCATGACAGCGCCACGCAGGCTGAAGAGCGCATGCGCGAAGATCCAGCCGTCGCAGCGGGCGTGTTCACGTGCGAAGTGCAGGCTTGGCGCATGAGTCTGTTTGGAACTGGCTCTACGCGCGATTGGTTCGGGTTCACGCAGGCGATCCATATTCGCACCGAGGCCGTCAACGCGTGGCGCATGTTGGCCACGTGCGATGGCTTGGAGCGATGGTTTCTTGGTAAGGCCGATGCGTGGACGCATGATGGTCGGCAGTGGCCGCGGGAGGTTTCGCTTGAGCACGGCGCGAAGCTGCGGATGACGTGGATGTGTGTTGGCGCCTGTGATGAGCGTGGTGTCTTTTCCACCGAAGAGCAGAGTGAAGACAACGACGTTTTGCGCACCGAGGCTCCACACCGAATCCGGTTTGGTTGGTACAGCGGAAAGGGATGGGTGGAATTCCGGGTGACTCCACACTTGGCGGACGGCCGCATCACCATTGAACTGGAGCAGCGCATGCATCCGAGCAGTGACTTTCGCCAACTGGAGCAGGCGTATATCGGATGTCGCGAGGGTTGGGCCTTCTACCTCACCAATCTCAAGAGCGTGTTAGAGTACGGCACCGATCTGCGCGAGCGCACCCCTGATCGTAAGGGAATCATTAACTTGTGATGGACGCGTGTGCGTGATTACTGCACGGTGACGTTGGCGACCGCGCGGTCGTAGTCGCGGATTGATGCAGCAATGACCGCGTGTGCGTGCGCAACGCCGTATGTTCCAAGCACCTCGGCGGCGGATGGATGGCCAGGGCGCATTTTGTAGGTTGAGAAGTAGTGCACGAGTCGTTCGACCAGCGCCGCAGGAAGATCTTCAATGGCACGCGCGCTGCCCCATACTGCGTCATCCTTTAGGACGGCCACGATCTTGTCATCAGCAGTACCACCGTCGAGCATGGTGAGGCCGCCAACCACCACCGCTTCAGCGATAATTTCACTTCGGTTGACTGGGCGTTCGCTGAAGACGCAGATATCCAGTGCGTCTCCGTCAGCCTCAAATTGATGCCCTGTTGCGCGAATGGCTCGAACGCGATCGGCGGCGCGTGGATCGTGCGCACCAAAGAGATTGGCTACGTCCGCTCCACAGAGCGTGCGTGGTACGAATCCATAGAGAGTGGGGGGAGTGCTGGAAAAACGTTGCGGTCGGTCGACGCGCAGGTAGCCCGATGACTTCTCAATTTCATACTTCACTACGTCGAACGGCGTGATTTCAATGAACGCGTTGACGACGTGCGGCGCGTCTGGCCCAACGGGCAATCCATGCCATGGGTGCGGACGGGATCGAAAGTATGTCGGGACGCCCATGTGAGCAGGGTAGCAATGTTGGCAGCCGTACAATTCGGGCGGGTGCTAGTGTGTCTTGTTGTCCAGTACGCGATTCACTTCCAATGTTCAGTGAGCAAGGATCAAAAAAGTGACTGAAGAGCGCCCTGCTCATTCCACAGAAGGTTCGCCGGTTGTTGGAACCGAAGTGTGTGAGTTGAAAGTTGATGGCATGACTTGCGCTAGTTGTGCCGCGAGTGTGACTCGCGTGTTGCGTGCGCAGCCCGGGGTTCTTGATGCGCAGGTTGATTTCATGATGGGGCGCGCGCAAGTCAAGATCGAATCCGCAAAGGCGGATCCACGTCAGTTGGCGAAGGCGGTCGAAGCGGCTGGCTATCAGGCGCGGGTGAATCCGAGTGGACGAGCGGTCCGTGATTCGCACGGCGCGCGCCATGCCGGATCAGGCGCCCATGTTCACAATCCCGATGCTCCGAGTCGCGTAGAAGAATTGGACGCATGGACTCGAAAGGAAATGCGATCGGTGCGGTTGAAGTTGATTGTTGCAGCGATCCTGTGCATCCCACTCATCTGGATTGCCATGAGTTCGCATCACCTGTGGGGTGCAGGGGCTTCCCAAGAGGCGATGCATGCGGCGAGCGTGGATGCCCAGGTCAACCCAAGTGCTGCTGTGGCACCAAAGCTTGCACATCAGCATCAGAACACGAATTCGCAGTTCCTTTCGCTGGTCATACAACTGGCGTTAGCCACGCCAATCGTGGTCTGGTGTGGCTCGTCCATCTTCCGCGTCGCGTGGAAGGGCATGTTGCAGCGCACCGCCAACATGGATTCATTGGTTGCACTCGGTGTGGGTGCTGCGTATGGGTGGTCTGCCTTCGTATTCGGGTCGGAATTCCTCCCTCGCATGGGGCGCGCGTCCGCTCTGCCGCCGGTGTACTTCGAGGCTGCCGGCGTCATCGTCACGCTGGTTCTCCTTGGTCGTTGGCTGGAGATGCGGGCCACCATCCGAACCCGTGACGCTGTGCGTGGCCTAGCAGCGCTGCAGCCTGCGATGGCGCGCGTGCGGCGCAATGCGGCAGAAATTGACGTTCCGGTGGCGGAAGTAGTGATCGGCGACCTCGTAGTGGTACGTCCTGGTGACCGCGTCCCAGTGGATGGGATGGTTGAAGAGGGATCGTCCGAGCTTGATCAATCGATGTTGACTGGTGAGAGTGTCCCGGTGACGAAACGCGCGGGCGACGAAGTATTTGCGGGCACCCTGAACGCTATGGGCGCGATCGTCTTGCGAGCAAAGAAGGTTGGCGGCGATACGGTGCTGCAGCAAATCGTCAAGATGGTGCAGGATGCGCAATCCGATCGCGCCCCAGTGGCGCGGCTTGCTGATCGCGTGAGCGCGTGGTTCACCTTTGCTGTACTTGGTGCAGCAGTATTCACATTCGTTGCATGGATTGCGCTTGGGCGCGGGGCATTTGCGGCGGAATCCGATCCCACTTCCGCTGCGCTGGAAATGGCCTTTACCAGCGCCATTGCGGTTCTGATCATTGCGTGCCCGTGTGCACTTGGGCTCGCCACGCCGACGGCCATCATGGTTGCGACGGGCGTTGCGGCGCGCCGCGGCATTCTGATGAAGGGCGGGGCGGCTATCGAAGCGCTCTCTGGAGTCAATGCTGTCGTCCTCGATAAGACTGGCACCGTGACCGCTGGCAAACCAGTGGTCTCACAGATTCATGTGGTCAACGGCACAGATGAACGCGCGCTGTTGACTGCCGCAGCTTCAGCAGAGCGCTCCAGTGAGCATCCGCTTGGCGAAGCGATTGTGCGTGCGGCGTTGGATCGCGGCATCACTGTGCCTGCGGCAGTGAACTTTCATGCCACGGTCGGTGGCGGGGTCTCGGCAACAGTGAATGGCAAGCGCGTGCGCATTGGAACGCCAGAATTTGCCTGTGAACGTGCTGTTTCAGCAGCGATCACTGAATTCATGACCACCGAGCGCAACGCAGCACGTACTGCCGTGGTTGTGTCTTTGGACGGCGAGGCCATCGGCGTGATCGCTATGGCAGACGCCGTATTGCCCGATGCGCGCGAGGCGGTAGCCACTATTCGCGCGATGGGTATAGATGTTTCCATGGCATCTGGCGACGACCAACGCGTTGCAGAACGCATTGCGCATGAAGTTGGCATTGAGCGCGTGTATGCGGGCATTCTTCCGGGAGGCAAGGCCAAGATCATCACGGACATGCGTGCGCGCGGTCAACGTGTCGTCATGGTGGGCGACGGTGTGAATGACGCGCCTGCGCTCGCGAGCGCGGATGTTGGTATGGCGATCGGTAGCGGAGCAGATATCGCGGCGCACGCGGCGGACGTAGTGCTCATGCGTCCGGGCGTTTTGCGCGTGGCGGAAGCGATCACTATTGCGCGTGCCACCATGCGCACCGTGCGGCAGAACTTGTGGTGGGCATTTGGCTACAACATTGTGGGAATTCCACTGGCTGCAGGCGCTTTATGGCCGCTGACGCACTGGAATCCTGGGCCGATGGTTGCGGCAGTTGCCATGAGTGTTTCAAGCGTTGCCGTGGTCACCAACAGTCTTCGCCTGCGTCGGACAGCAATGCGTTGAACATCTACACCCGATTAGCACCCCTCGAACCCCTGCTCATCGGACCGTGGCGTTGGGCGATGTACGCAGCGATCGCGGCGCCGTTCGTGGTGGTGCTTTGGGTGATGTTCGGGCGTCGATGGAAGCCGGACGGTGTGCTTCGGTGCGTGCGGTGTCAGCATGTGTTTGATCCCGAAACTCGGTTTACGGGCGCAGGATCAGCAGTCGGCGTGCGATGCTCGGAGTGCGGAAGTGTCACGCTGACTGAGCAAGCGGCACTTCGGCGTGGCAAGAGGAGATGGGTCATCGCGGCGAGCGTTGCAAGCGCACTGCTCATTGCATTGCCGCTGATGGTCTGGCACAGCGTGCCGGTGTTCATTGCGCGCACACTGATGCCGCGCTGGGTCACCGAGGGGCGCGCTGAGTTTGCGAACGGTCTGACGTTGGTCTACGAAGTCGATCCGTTACAGGAGTGGTTTGATATTGAGCCAAACACTGCCGTTGGCGCGTGGCGCGGCAACTTTGAAGACTTGGCGGAAGTGAGTGACTCGGACAGAAATGCTGGCTGGAATAATCGCACTTCCTACGTATGGCCTGATCGCCGCCGATTGCGTGCCTGGACCGATGCAAACCACCCGACATCTACCGCGCATCTCGGTCATTTCGTTTTCGGAGTGGAAGGATGGTCACCAACGGCGGATCAGTGCATGCCGCCGGTTGGCTCACCAGGATTTGGCGGCGATATCACTGGTGATGGTGTCGGCGATGTCATTGTGGGCGAAGTCAACGACGGTAGCGGCGGCGGCACGACGTGGATGATGGTGACTGTTCCGCAAGAAGCCGCGGACGAGCATGGCGGTCCTGCGATTACTGCGATTGGCATGGGCATATTCCGGCGTGACGATTTGCACGGTGGATGGCTCTTTATGAGCGTGTGCCATGGATTCCGGTACGGACTGACACCCGGCGCATTTTGTAATGACCCACTCATTGCGTGCACATGGAATTCCGAGCAGCGGGCGTGGATGCCGAACGTAGAGCGCATGAGGCGCGAGCCGGATCGGCGCGCCCTGGCAAGGTACGCGGCAGATGCACTGGATCACTATCGAGAGTGCCTCGCCGATGCGGCCGACATGACCTCTGGCAGCACAGTCAATGATCTCACCAGTGAAACCGCGGCAGGCGAGCATGACCCAGCTGCAGCCGCCCTGGATGCGTTACGCAATGGTCGTGCGGGCATGGGAGATTTCTTACCCTGTCCAAGCATGATTGGTGCACTTTCCATGGGGGTGTTGGAATTGCTGACTTCCGGGCACGGGGCTGAATGGGAGGAATGGGTGCGCTTGGCTTGGCCGCCGGAAGCGACCGCATCGTTCCGCGATCGGTTCATTGCTGATATGCGCCGTACCATCGAAACATGCGAATGCGCCAAGTCGCTCCGAGAGTTGAACGGATTTTCCGAAGCACGACCGGCGGTCGGCGCAACGCCGCGCGGCTCCGATTACAAGCGTTGAAGTCATGTTGATGCACCTTCTCATTGTTTCCATGTGCGGCGCCATTGGGTGCGCTCTGCGTCTGGTGGCGCGTGATGTCCTCATGCACAACGGCGCGCAGCCATGGTGGGCGGTGCTGGTGATCAATCTGTTTGGCGCGCTCCTGATGGGTGCGGTGGCAGGTAGCGCCCGATCAATCGAAGAGCAAGCCGGACCGATGTGGGTTGCTGCCGTGACCGGGGTGCTGGCTGGGTGGACCACCTATTCCGCATTCTCGATGGACGTCGTTCAGTTGTGGTTGCGCGGCCAGCGTGCAAGTGCCCTGACACTTTGGGCGGCAACCTTGTGCGGCGCTCCGCTCTTGGCATTGGCTGGTGGTGCCGCAATGGCTGCGTACACAGGGGCGCCAACGTGAATCACCAGCACGCATTACCTCCTGTACCGATTTGGAAACTCATCGCCGTTGCATGCGCCGGTGGGTTTGTTGGCAGCGCGGCGCGTGCTGGGATGGAGTTGGGGTGCAGTACCGTTGGACTTCCTGGATGGACGGCGCGCGTCGTGGTGAATGTGCTGGGCGCATGTGCGATTGGCGTACTGTTTGCGCGTCTATGTGATGTTGACGGGCGCGGTATTCCGATTGGTTTTTCTCACAAAAATCGATTGCGCGAGCAACTTTGGGGCGCAGGATTTCTCGGCGGATTTACCACTGTGAGCGGCTTCGCGTGGGATGTGGCATCAGCAGTCCAGGACCGGGCCTTCGAGCGAGCGGCGGTGTTGTTCACGGCAGATGCCATTGTCGGCATCGCTGCGGCGGCCCTGGGCTACTCCATCACGATGGCGCGCCGTCAATTGCGGGAACGCAAGGGCGCTGCCTAATCACATGCGCGATTGCTACAGCGTGGCGTGATCACTACTGACGCGCTCAATCACCAGCGACGCATTCAACAAGTTCTGCGCGGAGTCGCCTCGGTGGTACGTCGATGGTTGGTAGCGACATGTCCACGCGCCGCTGGCTTGCAACTGCGCAACAATGTGCTCCAAGTACGGGTGCCTTCGTGCTGGCGAAGTGCGTGTGGTGGTTGGGTACACATGGAGGGCACGCTTGGTGACACGCAATAGCTCGGTGATGGCGGCTTGGTGCCACTGCTCGGTGAATGGTGAATTGGTAAGGATTCCGCCTGATTCCGGAGAGCTATAGGTGACCAGCAAGTGCGCACTGAACGTTTGGTCAAACGATTGATCTGCGAACGGCAACTGCGGCAGGCTGGCTGCAACGTAGCGACCTGCGGCGCGTCCCACCTCATAGTCAGCAAGAAATCCATCAAGCGCAGCACGCTTATTTGCTGCGTACACATTGAGGTCCAGTGTCGAATAGTGATCACCGTGCTCCGACATTGCTTTGATCGTTCCGGCAATGTCTAACTCACAGCGCGCACGTAGTTCATCGTGCGTATGGATGTACAGGGGGTCAACGCCAACCGCGTCAACGCCCGCCGCCGCTGCTTCGGCAACAAACGAACATGGACCCGCTGGGCAATCAAGAATTCGCTGCCCGGCAAGTGCTTGCAGCGTCACGCCGAACATGGCGTGGTAATCACTGGCAAGTCGGCCGAAGAACTGCATGGTGTCGAGCCGAAGTGTGGGTGCGGTCATCGCTGTAGTGTGCCGTCCCTAGTGAATTCCTGCTGAGTCATTTCGCATCATTCGCCGCCGCGCTACGCTGCGTTACATGCCCGATATCACGCTGAATCACTTGGTCGCAGATGTTTCTTCCGGAACAGTCCGCCCGTGTCAAGTCACGGTTCGTTCTGGACGAATTGTTTCCATCGTTCCCAGCGCTGCCGCCATGCAGCCGGGAGTGCTCGTACCTGGTTTCGTCGATGCGCATGTGCATGTTGAAAGCAGCATGCTGCCGCCGTGGGAGTTTGCGCGTGTGGCGATGCGTCACGGCACGGTGGCCTCAGTGAGTGACCCGCACGAGATTGCCAATGTCTTGGGTGAGCCAGGTATTCGCTTCATGATTGAGGACATTGCCGGTTCGCCATTTACTTGTTGGTTTGGTTGCCCATCGTGTGTACCAGCGACTTCGTTTGAGACCGCCGGCGCAACGATTGATGCCGATGCATGCGCGCGACTCTTGGATGATCCAAACATTCACTACCTCAGCGAGATGATGAATTGGCCTGGCGCGATCGGTGCTGATACGCAAGTCATGTCCAAGATCGCCGCGGCCCAGGCTCGTGGCAAGCGGGTTGACGGACATGCGCCTGGTCTCCGCGGGGAGCAAGCGCGCGCATACTTTGCACGCGGCATCGAGACGGATCATGAGTGCTTCACCCTTGATGAAGCGCGTGACAAGGCTGCGCTTGGAGTGAAGATTCTCATCCGCGATGGCAGCGCGGCTCGTAATTTCGACGCACTGTGGCCGATGCTCGCCGAACATCCCGAGTTGTGCATGTTCTGCACCGACGACGCGCACCCAGATGATTTGCTGGTTGGGCACATTGACCGCTTGCTAGCGCGCGCCGTGGCGAAAGGAATCGATCCATTTGTTGCTCTGCGTGCGGCTACATTCAATCCCATTCGCCACTATGGATTGCCGTGTGGTCTACTGCGTGAAGGCGATCGGGCCGACATGGTGCTGGTGGAAGATTTGTTGACTTTCAAGCCAGTTCGGACATGGATTGCCGGGGAATTGGTATCGGAGGGCGGGCGCTCCTGTATCGCGCCGCGACCATCGCGGACTCCAAATGCGTTCCGTGCTGGCACGTTTGTAGCGAGTGACTTTCGCGTGTTGCCTCCGGTGAGTGGCGCGGGAAGCGGCACAAGTAGCGCCCCGATCATTGCGCATGCGATACTCGCGGAAGATGGTCAGTTAGTCACCGGCTCCATCAACGCACCGATGCGTGTCATCAATGGGGTGATCGAGCCAGATCCATCTCAGGACCTCCTGCTGATTGCCGTGGTGAATCGCTATTCCGTCGCGCCGCCAGCGATGGCGTTCATCCGTGGATTTGGTTTGACGCATGGCGCCATAGCCTCAAGCGTTGCGCATGATTGCCACAATGTTGTTGCGGTGGGTGCCTCACGTGAAGCGGTAGCTCACGCAGTCAACGCGGTCTTTGCGGAACGCGGAGGCCTTGCCATTTCCGACGGAAGCGCCGCCGGTACGCAAACATTAGCGCTGCCGATTGCAGGATTGATGAGTGACCGCCCCGCAGAAGAAGTGGGGACGGCCTACGCACAACTCAGTAAGACAGCCAAGCGCCTGGGCTCACCCTTGCGCGCCCCGTACATGACCGCTGGATTCATGGCGCTGTTGGTGATCCCGGCGCTCAAACTCAGTGATCGCGGGCTGTTTGATGGAAGCAAGTTTGCGTTCACGCCCGCGGTGATCTGAGCACCGCGGTGGCAATGTCGCGCGTGAGCTCAGCAACCAGTTTCGCAAGCATTTCCGTTGGCCAGGCGCCGTTTCCTGGCGCGCCTTCGGCAATGTGCGCCGCTTGAAGTTGAACAGTGCTTGCCAGTTGCGTGGCCATTGCTCGGAACTCTGCACCACTGAATCCGCTGGCTGCAGCTGCGCTTGCCGGAGCTTGCGCCACTGCATCAAGGTCCAGTTCTAATGTTGCTTTACTGCCAGCCACATGCGCCGCGGCCAGTTCAGCCATGCGCAGCGCCGTCACTCCGCCACGAAGCATTGATTCAAAGGTGAATGCCGCAGTGCGTGGATCGCTTTCAATGGCGGTGATGATTGACTGGTTCGCCCACGCTTCACTCATGCCAACGACTGCGTATCGGTCCAGGTGGCTATCAGCACGCGCGTACGTGAACGCATTGCCGGAATGTCGGCCTTCGCATGGTCGGAGGTCGGCGTGCAGATCAATATTCACGCAACCAAGCGACTGTCCTGAAGCGCGTGCGCATCCCGCAAGAATGCCGTACGCATTGTTGTGACCACCGCCAATCACAATCGGCACCACTCCCGAGCGGCGCAACGCCTCAATCACACTTGCCACGCGGCAATCAATTTCGCTGACCATTTCGCGCAGGGTCACCAGGGCCTCGGCGCGCGCCCGTGGTCCACCGATCGTGGCATCAATACCCTTGGCTGCTTTGTTCAGGTCGCGTAAATCAATGCATCCCGCGACCGCTACCGTCGCTCCATCCAAGAACGTGTTGGACTGCATGTTCAGGAAGCGCGGAAGAAACGCACGCCACATACGGCGTGCGCCGCCACGACCGAGATTGGCACGAACACCAATGTCTTCCGGGATTCCCACAAGCACAACCTGTGTTCCTGCCGGAGTTTGCCCATCGGGCCCAACGATGCCGACCCGTTGCCCCAGACGCACCTCGCCGTCACGGGGGGTGGTCATCGTGCGGATTTCATCCGGGGTTGGTGTTCGCAGGTGTTCCACGCGCATAAGTGTACGAACCACGGAATGCCCGCGAGCCCTCAACCGCTCTGCGGGAAGCCTGTATACGAAGCACATGGAACAGTCATTCCCCGCCGCATCGAAACCCACGCACGCGCCCGTACCGAGTGCCTTCCCCACGGTCACAGCCGGTCGTCGTGACTTTCTTCGCAATGCCATCATCGGTGCCAGCGCACTGACCGCGATGCGCGCGGCGTTTGCCGGACATGCGCTACCGATTGTGCAGTCCACCACCGCTACACCAAGTGCAGGGGCGGCAGCTTCTCCGGGCAGCGTGGTGCCCGGCACCATCCGCCTAGCGCATCTCACCGATATTCATGTCCAGCCGGAGCTCGGTGCCGAGGAAGGCATGGCCAGCGCCTTCAATCACGCGCAGTCCATGAAGCCAGACTTGATCATCACTGGCGGCGACGCGGTGATGGATGTGTTCGAAGCGAAGCGCGCCCGGGCGGAGCAGTTGCGCGCCATATTCCAAGGCACGCTGAAGCGTGAGTGCGGGGTGCCCGTGCACCACGTCACTGGAAATCACGACATCCTCGGTTGGAATCGTAAGAAGAGCGAATCCACCGGTACGGAGGCAGATTGGGGCAAGCGCTTCGCGTGTGATCTCTTTGGCGTCGCTCGTAACTATTACACGTTTGATCATGGCGCATGGCGATTCATTTGCCTCGACAGCGTGCAACCGAAGGGCGATGGCTATACGGCCTATCTTGATGATGCGCAGTACGAATGGCTGCAGCAAACGCTGGCTGCCACGCCAAAATCCATGCCCATTGCAGTGGTTTCGCACATTCCGATTCTTTCGCTGACGGCACTCACCTACGGCGCGCCGCGCTCCCGCGAGCACGTCGGTACCGATACCGTCATCTATCACGGCGAAATGCACACCGACGCCACGCTGCTCCACGATCTCTTCAAACAGGCTGGAAATGTCAAGGTTTGCCTGAGCGGGCATGTCCATCTCCTTGACCACTGCATGATTGACGGAATCTCCTACATCTGCGACGGCGCGGTCTGTGGATCGTGGTGGAAGGGCTCGGTGGAAGGCATTCCAGAGGGATACGGGGTCCTTGACCTCCGCCCGGACGGCACCTTCACTCACCGCTACGAGCGGTATGGATGGCAAGCGCGGACATGAGGCGAGTCATCGCAATTGGCTAGGATGCAGCGGTCGACTCCATGGACGGTGAAGACCACATTTTCCGAGAACGCGCCGTTGACTCCGCATCGAGTCCGGAGAGCATCAACCGTGTAGCTCCGATAGTGTCGGCACGCCTGTGGGTGCTGTTGGCGGGTGCAGGCGCGGTGGTCGCAACGTTCACCGCGTGGGGATTCTTCGGGTCGATTCCCCTCACCGTGCGCGGCACTGGAATATTGATCGAAGGTTCCATGGTGGTAGCGGCGGAAGCGCCCGCCGATGGGCGCATCGGCGATTTGCTTGCTCAGCCCGGCGATCGTGTTGAGCAAGGGCAAGTGCTGGCAGTTGTTGCTCATCCACTTCTTGAAGCACAGCGGATCGACGCCGAAAACGCCGCCGCACGATTGCGCGAGCAAGATGCCAACCTGACCGCGGCAGAAGATGTGGCCAATGCTGCATTCACTGCATCAATGGATATCCGCGACAGTGAATGTCGCCACCGCATTGATCGTGCCGCAGCTATCGCTTTTGAATTCAACCAGGCTGTTGAAGCAAAACGAGATCGAGTGCGCCAAGGATTGCTACCAGAGTCTGAATTGCTTGAGATTGCCAACGCAACAGTGGAGATCGAACGCTCACTTTCTGAGGCACGGAGCGAATTACTCCGCATTCAGGCCGAGCGTACGGAAGCCAGCATCCGTCGCCAGCAAGATCAACAGCGCCGCGAGAATGTCATTTCCGAAGCAGATGCTTTGATTGGCCAACTCGCAGCGCGTATGTCAGCCGAACAACATGTCATTGCGCCGCGCGCTGGCAAGCTGGTACAGCTCACCTGCAGTCCGGGCGATGGAGTGCACAAGGGCAACACCGTAGCAATCATTTCTGATGTTGGCGATGGCCGCCTGCGCTGCTACGCATTCTTTCCGCTCACGGAAGGCAAGCGTGTGCACATGGAAATGCGCGCGCACGTTGAACCATCGATTGCGGACCGCGAACGCTTTGGGGTGATCAGTTCCGTCGTGCGCGATGTTGAGCCAGTGGTCGGAACTCGGGAGAGTTTCCTGCGCATTATCAATAGTCCAGAAGTCGGCCAAGACATGGAGCGACGCGCCGAAGGAACCGTGGCGGCGGTCATTGACCTGGAGCTAGACGCCGCTTCACCAACCGGATTGCGATGGACTGGTGGAGTTGGATATCCCCAGCAACTCACGCCCGGCACGCTCTGTGAAGTCGATGTTGTGACCGAAGACGTGGCGCCGATTTCTCTCCTCATCCCATGGCTCCAGCAGGCCTTCAGTGGTCGATGAACCGGCTGTTCGCCCACCCGCGCACGGTGGAGGTACCACTGCAGTGACGGATGCACCGCTGAAATATCCAGTACCGCAGACCCCGCGCGCTGTAGCGTTTCGACCCTCGGGACTCAGGGTCGTTACTGCGCCAACCATTGTGCAGATGGATGCGGTGGAGTGCGGCGCTGCATGCCTCGTGTCGATTCTCGCGTTTCACGGTCGGCACATTTCCATTGAGGAAGCGCGGCGCGTATGTGGCGTCAGCCGTGATGGAAGCAGTGCATTGCAGCTCACCGCTGCAGCCAGCAACTATGGACTCAAGTGCGAGGGCTACGGTGTTGAAAGCGCCGAACTCCGAGATTTGCAACTCCCCGGGATTCTGTATTGGGGGTTTGACCACTTTGTGGTACTCGAAGGGTGGAGCCGCGGTCGGTGGCGGATCATGGATCCTTCCATTGGCCATCGTTGGGTCAGTGCTGCGGAGTTTGATGAAAAGTTCACCGGCGTTGTGCTGGAATTGACACCCACCGCTGACTTCCGGCGCGGCGGACGGACCCGTGGAGTTCGCGAAGCCCTAGTGGAGCGGATGCGTGGTTCCTGGCGCGTAGTAGCAGCCACCGCTGCGTGCGGCGTCTTGCTTGCGGTTCCTGCCTTTACGCTCCCCGCCCTCGGCGCGGTGTATGTCGACCGCGTTCTCCTTGAAGGAGCGAACGGTTGGTTACTGCCAATGATCTTGCTGGCCATCGCTGCCATGGTGGTCAGTGCGGTGCTTGCGTATGTGCAACAGCAGCTGCTCGCCAAGCTGGAACAACGCTTGGCCATGACCGGCGCGGCACGGTTCTTTGATCATTTACTTCGATTGCCAGTGGACTTTTATTCGCATCGTTACACCGGCGACATTGTGCAGCGGCTTGATGCTGTTGAACTCTTAGCGGGGACATTTGCGTCAAAGATCGCTCCAGCGCTCGTTGGGCTCCTCACTTCGACGCTGTTCATCATTGCGCTGTTTGTCATTGATAAACACCTCGCCCTGATAGCAACGGGCATCATCGCGGCCGTCATTCTCATCGTGATGCGATCCGGGCGCGCCCTTGTCGATCGCACACGGACGCTCGAAAAGGACATCGGCCTTGGTGCTGGAACTCTCTCCGCTGGCCTCGCCGCCATTGAGACAGTGAAATCCTCTGGGCGCGAGAATGATCTCTTTGCGCGGATTGCTGACGCCAATGCACGCACCGCAACCTCCGCGCAGGCCCTCGAAGGTTTATCAACGACACTCACTGCGGCACCAGAATTCTTAGTTTCTCTGCTGGTTTCCGCCATTGTCCTGGCATTTGGCGGATGGCAGGTCATGCAGGGGCACATCACCATTGGTTCGTTGCTGGCATTTCAGGCCATCCTGGTTGTTGCCATGGGACCGGTGTTGGAACTTGCATCGCTTGCGCAAGAAATTCAATCACTGAATGCCACCATGGTGCGCATTGATGATGTCCTCCGGCATCCGCGCGATCCGTTGGCGTTGCCGGTCGAGCCGGTCGAGCTGGTCGCGGCAGCGAATAGTGCAGCGGGCTCCGCACCACACCAACAGCCGGCGCTCGCCGCTGACGCCTTAGAGTTCCGCAATGTTGTATTTGGCTACAGCGAAGCAGCCGAACCACTGATCCGTGATTTCACCTTGCGCATTGCACCTGGTCATCGTGTTGCCATTGTGGGCGTCACTGGTTCCGGCAAGAGCACGGCCGCCAAACTTGCGGCCGGCCTTTATTCGCCGTGGTCTGGTGAGGTGCTCATTGATGGTCGCCCACTCGCTTCGATCTCCCGGCACGAGCGCGTCACAGCCATCGCAGTGGTGGGGCAAACACCAATTCTGTTCGCCGCCAGCCTGCGCGACAACCTATCCATGTGGGATCCGCTCATTCCTGATGCATGGATGCGCGAAGCAACCGACGATGCCGGCTTGGCTGGTTTGATTGAGGCGCGTGGTGGTCTGGGCATGATGATTGCTGAAGGCGGCATCAATCTCTCTGGCGGAGAAGCGCAGCGCGTGGAAATTGCGCGGGCACTTTCGCGTCGCCCTTCCATCTTGATCCTTGATGAGGCCACATCGTCGCTTGATGCAACAACCGAATCGCAGATCGACCGCGCACTTCGGCGTCGCGGCTGCGCGTGCTTGGTGATTGCGCATCGCCTGAGCACCATTCGCGATGCCGACGAGATTGTGGTGCTTGACCGCGGAGTAATCGTTGAGCGCGGTTCGCATGAGGAACTCATGGCACTGAATGGCGTCTATGTCGCCTTTGTTCGTGGTGGAGGACAGGGCTGATGCTCCACGGTGCAGCGACCATCTTTGTTGATTTGGGTAGCCCGGAGCGGCACGTTGACGGCCGCGACCATATGGATTTGGGCTCCGAGCCGCGCGCGCTCGCAGTCGCTGCGGGAATGATTAGCGTGTTTGTTGCTCGTCGAAGGCTTGATGGAACGCCTGGTCGCCGTGTTTATCTCGGCACCGTTGCACCCGGTGGCGTGCTTCCATCCCTGCTGACGCATTTGCAGGGAGCAGATGCCACGCTTGTTGCTGTGCCGGATGGCCGCGCCAAGGTCGTCGCGGCGCCTGCCCATGGTCTGGGTGTTGAGGAAGCAATTGCCGAAGGTACCGATGCATTTGCGCGTGTCATGCTGCCGATTGATGCACGCCTTGCCACTGAATGCGAAAGTGATCCGCTACACAGGCTGCTGCAGTATGCAAGTGGGATTGCTGCCGCCGACGCTGCCGCCATGGCTGACGCTGCCCGCGGCAGATCACATCAATCAGCCGAACTACGTGATCGCTACGCGCGCATGCTCGGATCGGTCTTCGCTGATCACAATGAAGTGCTGAGTATTGATCCCCACGTCGACCCACTACTCCGTGCGTGCCGCCACGTTGCCGTTGCGGCTGGTGTTCCGCTGGCAAGCATCCCGCGCCGCATCCCAAACGATTCCATGCGGGCGTCAGCGGAATCGTTTGCGCAGGCTGCGCGCATTGGATGTCGGCATGTGCTGCTCGCGGACGAGTGGTGGAAGGGGAACTTTGGGCCACTGCTGGTCACCGCGTTGGATGGAACACCGGTAGCGCTGGTACCCGGTCGCTGGAGCGGCTATCGCGCGTTTATGTATTTGCCCGGGCAGCCACCGCGCGTTTGCAAGGTCGACGCCAATCAGGCAGCATTGTTGCAGCGGGCAGCGGTGGTGTTTGCGTCGGCATTGCCGGTCGGAACAGTCACACTGCGCGCCTTGTTCGCCTTCTTGCTGCGCGGCTCATCGCATGACCTCTGGTTAGCCGCGCTGGTGTCTCTTGCAGCAAGCGCGCTGAATCTGTTGATTCCATTTGCCACTGGACTTTTAGTGAGTCGAGTCATTCCGGGTGGCGATCCAGTCTCACTTCTGCACCTGGGACTGGTGCTTGCGTCCGCGCTGTTTGCGGTTGCCGCGTGCGAGCTGGTGACGCGCTTCCTTTTACTCCGCACCGAGACGCGCGCCACGATGCGTGGTTCATCTTCGATCATCCTCCGTGCGTTGCAATTGCCACTGTCGTTCTTCCAGAAGTATTCGGTTGGCGACCTCGCGCAGCGGCTCGGTGTCATTGAGGAAGTGCAGCGTCGCGTGTCAGGAACAATGGTTATCTCCGTAGTGAGCGGAGTGTTCTCGCTGACGTATTTGCTACTGATGGCAGCTATTGACCCGCTGGCGGCCGCCGTATCGGCACTGCTGTTCCTTGGGGTGTTTACTGTTACCGCTGTTGTTGCAGGTCGACAAGCACGGTTCGCCGCTGACGCTGCAGAGCGGAGTGGAAAGCTCAGTGGTTTCTCGCTGCAATTGCTCGACGGTATTGATCGAATTCGTACCACCGGCACTGAGGAGCACGCGTTACTGCAGTGGTTGCACCGCTACCGACCCGAGCGCCGTGCCATGTACGGCGCGGCCATTGTGGGTGCGCAATTGCGCGTGCTGGCGGTCGCTGTGCCATTCGCTGCCGCTGGATTTCTGTGGTGGCGGTTCGGTGCGATCGCTGGCGGCAAAGAAGTGCAAGTCCCGGCCTTCATGGCCTTCAATGCCGCATTCCTCGCAGCGCTTGCAGCGATCACGTCGCTTGGCTACGCCATCGGCGACATTTCTGAAATCGCGCCTTTGATGGGTCGATTGCTGCCGATTCTTGAAGAACGTTCCGAGTCTGAGCCCGGAGCAGAAATCGCCGGGCAGCTCTCTGGCAGCTTGTCAATTCAAGGCATTCGATTTGCCTATGCGGGTTCTGCAGACGAGGTACTCCGAGGGGTTTCCATTGAAGTTGCCGCTGGCGATTTCATAGCCATCGTCGGTGCATCGGGCAGCGGAAAGTCCACGCTTGCGCAGTTGCTACTGGGGTTGCGGCGCCCGACGGTAGGCAAGGTTCTCTTTGATGGCAAGGACCTGGCAAAGTTGGATTTGGTCTCGGTGCGTCGGCAAATCGGCGTAGTGGGGCAGCACGCGCGGGTGATTCCGGGAACGATGTTGGAGAATATTGTGGGGGCGGCGCTCCTTTCCAAGGAGGCAGCGTGGACCGCAGCGGAGGCTGCCGGATTTGCGGAAGACATCCGCGAAATGCCCATGCAGATGAGCACCTTTATCAACGAGCACACCCTGTCTGGCGGGCAACTGCAGAAGCTGTTGATTGCGCGTGCGCTTGTGACGCAACCGCGCATCCTTGTGCTTGATGAGGCCACCAGCGCACTCGACGAAGTTTCACAGGCATGTGTCTCGCGCAGTTTGGAAGAGCGCAAGGTCACCCGAATTGTGATTGCCCATCGCCTGAGCACGGTGCGTGCCGCCGATTGCATCTATGTGCTCTCGGGCGGGGCGGTGGTGCAGACCGGCCGATTTGATGATCTTGCGTCCACCGAGGGCCCGTTCCGCGAATTAGTGCGGCGACAGTTGCTTGAGGTAGATCGCCCCTCAGTTGCCGAGGCATTGGCGGGCACCCCAAACAGCGGTGCGCCGCCCATTGCCTTCAGCGGGTCAGTGGCACCTTTCAGCGCTTCTTCGCGCCCAAATTGACCGCCTTGGGGGCAACTCGACCGCTACTTGCCTTGGCTAAGCCCGATGGCTTTGCCCCAGCCTTTGCGCCACCACCCTGAATGGTGGCCAATTCCTGCGCGTTGAGTTTCTTATTGTTCGTCATTGGTTCTTTCCTTTCCTATCAGCCATGGCGCACTTGGGTACCTGCCCAATGGAACGCCTGCGGCTCAAACATCGGTTCGGGCGGACCCCGACACAACCGCCACTCCGGGAATATTCCCTAAAAAGGAACAACCCCCCGGAGGCGTGTAACTCCAGGGGGCGTTTGTTTCTCCGCGCAACCCTGCCGGGTGCACGAAGGGAGTGGCTTTCAGAGCGCGATGGTGCACCTTTCCGTGGTACATCGCTGCTCCTCTTCTATGAACGCAACCTGTGGGCTCCACCCATCACGGAATGTGTCAAAGTGAAGAAATTCTTGGAATTGGAGCGGTACCCCTGATTCCATTTGGGTGGAATTCACGCCTACATAGATGTCTGTAGGGTTTGCCGATAACGTAGTTCACATTGCCCCTTTTCTCCGATTCTGCTGCACCCCTCTAACGAGTGGAACGCGCAAGATCGGTCCCGGCCCCGTGCTTCACCGCCTGGGGCCGGGAGTTTTTTTGCGCGGAAGCCATTTTCTGACAGGTAATTGCGCCGCTTCAATCCGTAGTTATTGTTCGCGAACACGAATTCTTTCGCGGAACAGGGCATGCACTTCCTTGACTTGTTCCATAAGCGCGGCAATATCCTACTGTGCTGGTTGCGCGGCACTGATTGACAGGAGAGTAGGAACAGGGGATTGAGTGGTTGCGTCCGAACGCGTGTATCGGACGGCATCGCTGTTGTTTCTCTGGAGTGCCTGCTATGTCATCCCTGCCGCTTCCGTCCGCTTCGGATGGTTCAAGTCTCCCTGAGTTGTTCGAGACCATCTACGTCAGGCTCAAAGAGCTGTCGACGATGTTCATGCGCGCTCAGCCAGCAGGACACACCCTTCAGTCCACTGCGATTGTGCACGAGGCATTCCTCAAACTTGCGGATCGCGAATCAACGGACTTTGAAAGCGAAGAACACTTCTTTGCTACGGCAGCCACCGTCCTCCGCAGCGTTCTGGTGGATCACGCTCGGCAGCGCAAGAGCAAGAAGCGCGGCGCTGGCAAGCGTGGAGCCTCAGTGGAACTCTTTGATCCCGAGGATGGCTCGGCCAATGCAGTGGGGCTGATTGAACTTGAAGACGCCATGCAATCATTGGCACTCGTGGATGCCCGTGCCGCTCGCGTTGCCGAATTGCGAATCTTCGGTGGTATGTCGATGGACCACGTGGCCCGGTTGCTCAGTACCAGTGTGCCGACTGCCGAGCGCGATTGGCGCTTTGCTCGAGTGTTCCTTGAGAAGCAATACGGCCGAACCGCCGAGCCGACCAAAGTTTCAGCCATCATCGCGGCTGATTCCAAGACAGATCGGATCGACTCATGAGCCTCGTTAACCCAAGTCGCTGGAGCACCGTGCGCCGACTCTTTGAGTCAGCGATCGATATGCCAACCGTTGAACGCGGCGCCTATCTCCAAGCCGAGTGCCCAGACGACTCAGACACTCGGCAAGAAGTGTTGGCATTGCTCGCTGCGGACGAAGTTCCGTTCGATATGCCGGTGGATCGTGATCCGGACAGCCGCCACCAGACGGACGCGGCAGAGAATCTCCCAGAAATCCTTGGCTTCAAGATCGTCAAGCGCATTGGCTCCGGCGGTTCCAGCCGCGTCTTTGAGGCAATTTGCCTTGAAAATGGCGCTCGCGTGGCTCTGAAGATCATAAATTCTGGTTCCAATGGTCAGTCACTGCTTCGGTTCCGGCAAGAGAGCCGAGTCCTGTCCCGCCTTTCACACCCAGGCATCGTTCGTCTTCATGAAACGGGCCAGACCCAGGACGGACAGATTTACTTGGCGATGGACTTTGTTGAAGGCCAACGCATTGATGAGTGGTGCACCAGTCACGCACTCTCTGCGCACGAGCGCGTTGCTGCAGTCTTGCAAATGTTGGACGCGTTAGAACATGCACACGCTGCTGGCGTGATTCACCGCGACATCAAGCCGCACAACATCTTGGTGAATACTGAAGGTCAGGTTCATCTGGTGGACTTCGGCGTTGCGCGCTTGACGCGTGAAGATGGCAACCGCACGGGCTTCCACACAGAAACCGGCAACATTGTTGGCACCTTCGCTTACATGAGCCCGGAGCAAGCAGATGGCAAGGCGGGCCGCATCGGGCCTACCACTGATGTCTATCAAGCAGCACTGGTGTTGTTCCAGCTTCTGACCGGTCGTCTGCCCTATGAGGTTGATGACCGCGGAGCCATGGCACTCTTGAAGGCCGTGCTGTTTGAACGGCGCATGCTGCTATCTGAAGTGGTTCCAGAGCTCAGCGGTGCGATCGAAGACGTCATCAGTGCCGCACTCAATGTTGATCCGGTGCAACGCCCGCAGTCTGTCCAGCTCTTTGCTGCACAGCTCCAGGTAGCCCTGGCGCAGATGGACTGATTGGCCAGATGAATGCCGGCGGGCTGATCTGGTGAGTGACTTCCGCGGGGTGAGATTCTGCCTTGTATTCGCAGCGTGAGCCCGCGGTTAAATCCCGCGGGCTTTTCGCTCGTGGGTTTCGTCATGCCCGGTCATTGTGAGTCACACCGCGGCGCGCATCGGTAGGCAGCTTGTTGACTGCCCAATACGCAAGACCAGCGGACCATTAAAGGTCTCGGCACGAAGTAAGAATCGGCCCGGGCTAAAGACCATCGGGTGCATGGCTGGATCGCGAGCGGTCAGGTCCGGGATCACTAGCTGCCCGAAAGCGTCAAGAATCGACACCAGCGAAGACTGGCGCCCGCACATGGCCCAAGCATCAAGCGCAATGGCGCTGCCTTCCGTGACAATCCATTCCACCTCAAGGGTGGCACGGTCGTGGCCGGAAAGCGTGGCATGCATGAGTCCGGGTGCAAGGTCGAGGCACACGCTTCCAGGGGTGCCATGCGGCCGCAATTGAAAGCGGCGATCCCCATCGTTGATGCGAAGCAGTTCGCGTCGAACCAACGACTCACCACCCACCATGATCGAAGCCTCAGCCGCGAGGAACATCATTCGCATGGAATGGGCAGAATGGGAGATTGGAAGGGTGTGGGGATGCACTACACATCTGAACACGAGATTCACAGGCGCCAACCATCACGGAAACGGGTAATTCTTACGTGTTTTGGAATATTGGTCCTTAATAATCGGACTCAGGCACTTTGGCGCAATTTTTTACCTATCCCGGAGATGCCGTGATGGGCGGCGGCCATGATTTACGTTTCTACTGATAGAGGTCGCTACTGCCTTTTATATGGTGGCGTTCCTTGCCCCGATGCCCCAGCACGTCCGAGTGACCTGGGGCTTTTCTCTTTTTGCCAGTCATTCTGCCCCGCCGACGCTGGGAGCGCTCGCCGTACGATCTCCGTTCAATCCCATGCCTACAGCAGCCACCGCCATGCGTCATCCAGAACCACCCACTACCCACGGCCTTGGCCGTGTCTACAACTTCTCTGCCGGCCCAGCGTGCATGCCAGAGAGCGTCTTGGCGCAACTCCGCGACGAGATCACCGACTTTGACGGCAGCGGCATGGGCCTTCTTGAGTTGAGCCACCGCGGTCCGGCCTACGACCGAATCTTGGCGGATGCATTTGCAAGTGTTCGCGCATGCGCCGGCGTTGGTGCCGACTGGGAAGTGTTGTTCCTCCCGGGCGGATCGATGCAGCACTTCTCATTGATCGCCATGAACTTTGTGCCCAAGGCCAAAGCTGGCGCAGAACAACCGTGGGTTGCCTTTGCAGACACGGGGCTTTGGTCGCACAAGGGTGAAAAGGAAACAGCGTGTGTTCGTCCAACCAAGAAGGTGTTTGATGGCGCAACGTGCCGCTTCGACCACGTTCCATCCGATGCTGAAATTGCAGACTGCACCGGCGCTGCGTACTTTGCCTACTGCTCAAACAATACGGTTGAGGGCACGCAGTTTGCGCGGCCGCCGCACGTGGCGGCGCCGTTGGTGTGTGACGCAACCAGCGACATTTTCTCACGGCCGTTTGACCTCAATGCGCATGAATTGCTCTTTGCAAGTGGCCAGAAGAATCTGGGTGCCAGCGGCATCACCATGGTGCTTGTAAAGAAGTCATTCTTGGAGCGCGCTGATCCTTCATTGCCACCGATGCTCAGCTACGCAAACTTTGCCAAGACCGAGTCACGCCCGAATACGCCGCCGACATTCGGCGTCCGGGTGATTGGCCTCATGGCACAATGGACCCATGAATTTGGTGGACCGGCGGCATTTGGTCCGCGCAATGCAGCGAAAGCTGCGCACATTTACAAGGCGATTGATGGCAGCGGCGGCTTCTACCGTCCGTCCATGCGCGCGGATTGCCGCAGCGATATGTCCATCAGTTTCCAGCTCCCCAGCGACGCGCATGTGGACCGATTTGTAGCGGAAGCGGAGAGCGAAGGACTGTGCGGACTGCGCGGCCATCGCGAGTGGGGCGGCATCCGTGCGTGCGTTTACAACGCCTTCCCGGCGAAGGGCTGCGAAGTGTTGGCAGACTTCATGGGCGCGTTTGCTAAACGGAACGGCTGATGGCAGTAGCGCCGGACAAGTTGCCAGTGCGGACTGCGCGCGCCGTTGTTGTGCTATGGGTTGCCGCATTGCTCGTGGGCGCATTCATCATTCTGTGGCCAGTGTGGGCCGGGATCGTTGCTACCAACGACGACATCAAATTTCTGCGCGAGCCTTCGTGCGCATTGCCAGTGTGGGATCGCGTGTGCGACGCGTGGGCGCACTCAGCTAGTTTTCGACCGCTCGAGATCATTGTGAGCGCTTCCTGTGATGCCACCACGTTGGCGTGTGGGTTAGTCATGCCGGTGCAGGCGCTCGCCTTAGTGGTGTTGGCGTGGGCAGTGGTGGGATTGGCAGCTCGAGTGGCTCCTGGAAACCGCGCAGTGGCGCCGATCGCACTGCTTTGGATTGGACTTTCGCCGCCCGCCACCACTGCCGCATGGCAGATGGATGCGGCATCGCAAACGTGGAGCGCTGCACTTGGCGCGTGGGCAATGCTCTTTGCGTGGCGCGCAGGTGCTGCCGCACGCATGGGGCGCAACGCGTGGTCCGACCTCATTTGGCTGGCAGTGGTCTTTGCCATTGGCGTCAATGTCAAGGAAACCATGTACGGTTGGAGCGCCGCCATCGGCACAGCCACCATCGTTGCCGTCGTGTGGTGCGCCCTGCGCGATCGAAGTGCCATGTGGCGGACATCGCTGATACTGTTGCCAACCGTTGTGCTGCCAGTGGCACACATGGCGGCTCGCGTGGCAACTGGTGCGCTTGGTAGTGCGGCAAAGGCTGATCCTGGAGCGCGCTATCAGACGGAACTCGGATTGAATGTTCTGGTGAATTCAGCAATGACGATTGCTGGATGCCTTGGTAATGGCCCCTTTCATTTGCTCACTGACAACGATGCGCCGATCGCCTTGCGCGTGTTGCCGCTATTGGCGATTGCGCTGGTGGCTGGCGTGTTAATGACCGCGATTGGGTTCGCATTGTTTCATCGCCGCGTGCATGGGCCATCGATGTTGCTTACCGCCACACTCCTTGCCGTGGTTGCATTCGCTAGTACCGCCGCCACCATTCCGATGGGTAGTGTTTCCGAGTTGTATTGCATGGGCGCCAATGTGGGCACAGCCATTCTGTTTGCCGCTGCGGTCGTTGCGCTCTGGAATCCTGTTGCTGCAGACGAGCGCGCACTGTGTCGATCGGTCGCAGTCGTAGCTGCGGCTGCACTCGCTGGAATCGGCGCAATTGGTCTCGCAGGGCGGGCGCATCAGTCGGAAATCACTTGGAAGTGCACGCGGATTGCCAACGAGGCCATTCTCGCATTTCAGACGTCGGTTGCCCCGCGTGCTGAAGGCAAAGCATGCGCCGGGGTCATTTTCTTCCCAGCAAGTTGTGTCTTGGACCGAACCTACGGGCAGTACGTACTTCCGCCCGCACAGACCATTCTGATTGAAAGCACCGAACCCTGGTTAGCGCGGCGGGATCCTGCACGAACGCTGTTCTTCTCGTTCAGTCAGCCCCCGGGCGTTACTGAGCCGACCGACTTAGTGTTGGACTGCACCGTGATGCCTGCGCGTGGGCATTGGTAAACGCAGGATGCAACTCACCCAGCGCTCACTCGTCGCTGGTTCCTTGCCCAGTCCAGCGGCGTACGACTTTGACATCAATTCCAAACAGGTCGAGCGCTCTGCCGACTGATTGATTCACGATGTCATCAATGGACTTGGGCCGGTGATAGAACGCTGGCACCGGTGGCATGACGATCGCTCCATTGAGGGTGGCGCGTTCCATGATGGCAATATGTCCGGCATGCAATGGGGTCTCGCGGAACATCAGTACTACGCGGCGTCGTTCCTTGAGTTGCACATCCGCGGCTCGCACAATCAGTTCATCATCGAAGCAGTGTGCAATTCCGGCGAGGGTCTTTACAGAGCACGGCGCAACCAGCATGCCATCGACTTGAAACGAACCACTTGCGATCGATGCGCCGATGTCCCTGAAACCATGGACGAAGGTGGCAAGGCTCTTGACGTGCTCAAGGGAGAAATCAGTTTCTTCAGTGATGGTCCGGCCGGCGGACGGTGACAGCACTAAGTGTGTCTCCACCCCGACAGCTCGCAGAAGTTCCAGGGCGCGGATGCCGTAGATCGCGCCGGAGGCGCCGGTGATACCGATGATGATTCGTTGCATACGTCGCGCCGTTCAGGTGATGTGCCGAAGCCAGGAGATCTGCGCGGCCCACCGCGCCAGCACCTCGTTGGGTGAGTGCAAACGATAGGAGACTCCGGTGGTCACCTCAGCATATTTTGCCCGATGTTCCTTGGTTGATTCCACAGTGGCTCGAAAAAACGCCAGTTGTGGCTCATCTGCGTGGTCGCCCGGCCTCATGTCGGTAGCGGCCGAGTGTTGTTGCGGCGCTGCAACCGGCGTGGCGCGCAGTTGGATCTCAAAGACGCCCCCGTCGAGCACCAACGAAAGAGTGGCGCGTCCATCGCGCACCATGTTGCGGCACGTACCGGAATGCGCCCACAGGCAGAGGTTCAGATGGTGCGCATCGGTGGCCAGCACTTCGCCGACCGACAAGTGCGCGCTGTGCGGCCAACCGAACTCATCAACCGTGGACAGCTGAAACGCTTGTCCCGCTCGCCCGAGCAGATCGGCGCCATCAAGGTAGCGCGCAACCTGCTCGGGGAGCGATGGAATTGATGAAGGACCCGCGATCATGTGGTCATGCTTGCGCGAACGTCATCACTGAAAATCACTTCTTGCTAACGAGTTCGCGGAACGACTCAGCCCAGTCCGTGCAGGCTTTCTCGGCGGTGCCAAGCGCAGAGAGTTTCTCGGTGCCGAAGCGTTCCGTGTCATACGTCTGCATGAGCGCGGCAACCACTGGTCCGTTTGCGCCATCCATCGCATAGAGTTCGGCGCCGGCATAGCCGTAGCCGCCCTTGAGAATCTGCGATTGCGGAGCGATGTTGCGCATCGGCTGGTTGGGCTTCACGCCAGTAATTGCCGCGCGAATCACCAGCGTGCGGTCGCCAGTTCCGACACCAGTTCCGAATGACTTTGCCAACGCTTCCTGCAGCAGCGTTCGCAGTTGTTGCAATTGATCAGCAGTCAGGTCGCCGTAGGCATTGCCATCGGGCGTGACCACCGGGTCGATGACGACCTTGCCAAAGCGGGTAGTGTCGAGATCCTTCAATCGGAAATCCTTGCGCTTATCGCCATCCGCTTTCAGTGCCACCGATTTGGGGATATATCCGGTGTAGTCAACGGTTTTGCTGCAACCAGTGAGTGCGCTTGCGACCAGAAGTGATGCCAGAGCAGTGGGAATGATGGTGGTGAATTTCATGGGTGATTCCTGTAGGAAGTTGACTGGAAAGTGTGGACGATAGTGCAATGACTTGTGCTTCGGTGAATGCAAACGCCGCCGCGAGTGACTCGCGGCGGCGTTTAATGTTGAGGTGATTGAAACTTGTTCAGTCAGCGTGCTCAGGCCTTTGGAGGTGCTGGAGGAACTGGAGGTGCTGGAGGCGCTGGTGGTGGCGGGGGGACATCGCCACCCTTGCCGCCTGGAGGGCCGCCTGGGCCGCCTTGTCCGCCTGGTCCGCCTGGTCCACGACCGCCTTCACCACGACCGCCTTCGCCGCGACCGCGGCCTTTGGCACCCTGGCGCAGTTCCTCTTCGGAGACCTTGCCGTCGCCGTTCTTGTCGGCGCCCTTCATGCGTTCCCACGCCTTAGCCGGCACTTCATCCTCGGTGATGAAGCCGTCGCCGTTCTTGTCGAGCGTCTTAAAGTCTGGGCGCTTGCGACCTTCGCCATCGGCACCACCGGGACCGCCTGGTCCCTGTCCTGGTCCGCCAGGTCCGCCTTGTCCGCCAGGACCATTCGCCGGTGGGACTGGTGGGCCGCCCGCTGGGGGCTCGATTGCAACCGCAGTGGCTGCGAGCGAGAGTGCGAGGAATGCCGGCGCGATGAATGTGAATGCTTTCGTGTTCATGTCAGTATGTTCCTTTCGGTAACTGGGATTTGCCTGGAGTTTGTCGGAGGGGACAAGGATTCGTCGGCAGATGTTGCGTTTATCACGGCTGTAGGCCATGAGCGGCAGTGAAACGCACCCCGCCCGCGAGGGATTTCATGGAATTGCCGTGATTCCCAAAATGCCTGCTGTGGGCAGCGGCATGAGCACCGCTAGCCTCCGCGCTATGCCTCGAATCGTCCAAGCTGTCGCTCCTGCATTTACCGGGTTTTTGAGCGTATTTCTTACATCCTGCGCGGCACCCCCGAGCGCATCCGCCCGTGACGCGCCAGCCGCTGCCGTCCCGGTGACCCACCGCATCGTTGGTCAGGATCGCGGTGCGGTGTCGATCGTTGCCGCGGATGGAACGTTGCAGTGGCAGGTTGCCTGCCCGCACAACTCGCATGATATTGCAGCGTTGCCGAACGGCAACATGCTCATTCACCCAGCGCCGAACCGGATTGTTGAGATGACACCATCAAAGGAAGTGGTGTGGCAATGGACGAGCGTTGCCGTGGCACCGTACACCGGTCCGGTAGAGATCCACGCGTTTGAACGGTTGCCCGACGGCAACACCATGATTGCCGAGACTGGAAATGTGCGAATCATCGAAGTGGATGCGCAGGGCGCTGTTCGTACCAGTGTGCCGATGCGTGTTGAGCATCCAGATGCGCATCGCGATACCCGTCGTGTTCGTAAGACTGCCGCCGGGACATACCTCGTATGTCACGAGGGCCTTGGTTGCGTGCGCGAGTACAACGCTGCGGGCAACGTGGTGTGGGAGTACGTGCTTGACCTCAATAATCAACCAGCAACTGGCGGGCACGATGGCCACGGAACGTGCGTATTTAATGCGCTTCGGCTATCGAATGGCAACACGCTCATCGGCGGTGGAAACAACAATCGCGTGATCGAGGTCACGCCTGCGGGCGAAGTGGTGTGGTCCATCGAGCGCGAAGAATTGCAGCGAGCCGATGGTCGCCCAATCCACCTGTGTTGGGTTACCAGTTTGCAGGTGCTTCCGAATGGGAACGTGGTGATCGGCAACACGCATGCTGGAGAATCGAATCCACAGATGGTTGAGGTCACCCGCACGAAACAGGTTGTGTGGGTGCTTGACAATCAGAAGGTGTTCGGCAACGACTTGTGCACTGGATGGCTACTTGACGCTCCCGCTGGGACGATTCGTTGACGCGACCACGGTTGCAATGATGTGAAGTGCACTCAGAAAAATAAAGTTGCCGCACTTGTGGTGAAGTGCGGCAACTTGTTTGTTGTGATGTCAGACGTTGTGCGCGTCATGCGAGCACGCGGACTGATTACCTGCCTGCGCCGCCTGGCTTTCCAGCACCGCCTGCGCCTGCTGGTCGGCCGGGCTTGCCTGCACCGCCGGGGCCACGTGGTCCACCGGGTTCACCGGCGCCACCAGGACCAGCGGGGCCAACGCCACCAGGACCAACTGGCTTTCCAGGCTTACCAGCATCACCAGGACCAGCGGGGCCAACGCCACCAGGACCAACTGGCTTTCCAGGCTTACCAGCATCACCAGGACCAGCGGGACCAACGCCACCAGGACCAACGGGCTTTCCGGGCTTGCCAGCATCACCAGGACCAGCGGGGCCAACGCCACCAGGACCAACTGGCTTGCCAGGCTTACCAGCATCACCAGGACCAGCGGGACCAACGCCACCAGGACCAACGGGCTTGCCAGGCTTACCAGCGTCGCCGGGTCCAACCGGGCCGCCCGGCTCACCAGCGCCGCCCGGATTCTTTGGGGGAACCTGACCGGTGCCCGCTTGCGACGCAAATGCCACACTGGTGCCAGCAAACACGCAGGCAAGGATGGTTGGAGCAACGCGAATGAATGAAGCCATGAGATCGAAGTTCCTTTCAGGGGTGCGATTCAGGATGGGCATTAACAATGCTCAAAGATAGTTGCTTTCATCGACCTTCGGGGGACAGAGCCAATACGAGCAATCGGTGGCTCCCGAGTCCGGGAAGCCACCGATTGCGCATCAAGCGGTTGGGGGGCGCGTTTGCACCCCGCTGTAACGGGTCAGTTCCAGAGTGGGAAGTACTCCAGTGCATTGATTGGGAAACTCACTTGGACACCCACTTGGTTGTCAATTTTCCCATCCTGCACCTGGTACGCGTAGCCAAACTCCACGAGCGACTGTGGCCCGAAGAAGTTGTAACCAAGGCTCGCTGACGCCAGGAAGTTGTCATAGGAAGGCGTGCCCGACGTCGCTGACGTGTTGTTCCACGTCAACGCAACATCGGACTGCCAGTTGCCAGCGTTTCCGATGATTCCGAGTGTATAGAAGTCGCTCGAAGCATCCTGAATGCCGTCGACATTCCAGAACTTCACGTACTCAAACAGCGGCCCGATAGTGACGTAGCCAGCATCAAGCGTTTCCCTGACGTCACCATTAACAACGTATTGCCAACTGAATCCGGCAGCGAGCCCCTTTTGATTGGCATCCGCTCCGATACCTGTTCCGAAGTCGATGTACGACACAGCAACCTGCAAGGTTGGGAAGATGAGCGGAATATTGACACCGTCGTATGCCAGGCAGAAACTGTCGACGCCGCCGCCCGTTCCAGGACCCGTGGGGCTTGGAGTGGAGACGATGTAACTCTGCGACATGAACGTTGTGTCGATACCAAATCCGGCAACACTGAACGAGTGAATACCACCACCTTCGTCACCCGTGGAGAGTGTGCCCATGGTTCCCATGAGTCCACCAAAGTTGTAAGCACCAACCGAGTTCAGGTCGAACAATCCGGGCAGTAACAACGGAGCAATTCCGAACGGCGCGGTGAATCGTCCCGCCAAGATGCCGGTTCGCTGATCGCTCCACTGCACCCAGATGTCACCAGCATTGATGCCTTCGCCGTTGAAGAACCATTGGTCTTCATTCTTCGGCGCATCAATTTGCTCCAGGCTGAGATTGATGTTGACGTTGATTTCTGGGGTCACCCAGATGTAGCTACCCCAAGCGATGGAACCGTTGAAATTGTTTTTGTTTCCAGGGGTATCGGAGTAGGTGTATTGCACCTGCGGCTGGTACGCCATGTTGACGATCGGTCCGTGCCACTCGCCGAAGGTGTCGAACATGTCGCGGAACAGTGCGAATGGGCGCGGATCCGGGGTGCCGCCGCCGCCCTGCGCGAAGCAGTGAGTTGGCACGGCGAATGTTGCGATGGCAAGGAGTGTGGCGCAGAGTGCTCGGAGTCGGTGGGAGGTTCGGAATTTCACTTTGAACCTCCTTCGTTGCTCGTACTGGCGTTCGCTACGGCCTTGCGCGGCACACGCGTGGCAAACTCGTTGACGGCTGCGGCGATGACCTTCGGGTCAGCTCCAAGTTCAAAGCGCTTGAAGATGCGGCCGCCAGGACCAACCAGGCACGTGTCGGTGGAGTGTCGAACCGTGTACGAACCGTCGGCTCGCTTTGGCTGTGGCTCATACGCAGCGCCGAATGTGCGCGAGGTGCGCACGATTGTTTCAGGATCACCAGTAAGTGCAATCAATGGAACCGGTGCCTTGCTTGCGTAGTCCTTCAGCTTGGCTCCCTCATCGCGTGACGGGTCAACGCTGACAAAGACGTAACGCAACTCTGGCGGATTGGCCTCGGTCTTGAGGATGTCAGCAACGTCCGCATAGGTGGCCATGTTGCGGGGGCAAGCGCCGGTGCAGTCGGTGTAACCGAAGCACAAGAGTGCAAGGCCGTCCGAAAGTTGGTCGTCAGTGAACTCAGCACCCTGCGCGTCGCGCAGCGCGAATGGACCACCAACGGCGTTGGCATCAGCAGCTTTCAGCGGCAAATGCGCATCTTCCGGCTCTGGTCCGTAGCCGTCGCCCGGGCGTACTGGCGGCATTGGCTTGCTTGGGTCGTAGACGCGGATCTTCTGCATCATTCCACCGTCTTCATGGCAGAGGATGTGGCAGTGGAACACGAAGTCACCAACAACGCACGGCCGCGTGAATGGAATCATGATTTCCACTTCGCCGCGAACCGGCATGGAGAAGGTGTCTCGGTGGAAGTTAAAAGGCTGCGGAACCCCATTGATCTTCAGGATCTGGAAGTCAAGCTGATGAATGTGGAAGACATGCAGTTCGTCCGAGGAGTTGCGAACGATCCACTTCTCATTGTCGCCGTAACGGACTAACTGATCGATGCGCGTACCGTCGAAATAGCGATTGTTGATACGGAAGTCGTTGGGAGTTTCGCTAAAGACGATGGTGCGAGTCACGTCTGGCGTCACCTTGCTGAGGTCATCAAGTGGGACTGGACCGACGGGCGTCTGGGGCAGGGCGATGGGGTTTGCAACCGGGTCGCCTATGCACACCATGGTCAGGAGATTCTCAGCGGAGTACCCGTCGCCGTTTGGTCCGGTACGAATCTCCGAGGTGTGCAACTTGTAGCGACCTGGCTTGTCGAAACGCACCATGACTTCTACTCGTGCACCGGCGGGCAGTGGCCAACGTGTCGCCTCTGTCATCTGCACGGTGGGGTTGCCATCCACGCCGACCACCCAGAATTTTTCACCGCCGAAGTCAAGGTTGTAGTAAATGTTGGTTGACTCATTGGCAATGCGCAGGAACTGCACTTCGCCTGGTTTGATCTCAATATCAGGGAATTTCTGGTCATTCACCAAGCGGTAGGTTGGCCAGGAAATCTGAATTCCCAGGACCACTTCGCCACTGAGACCCTTCTGATAGTCGTGCAGCACAACGATGTGCTCCTTGACATCTTTGAGCGCTGGGTAGCGGTCGAGCGCCCCTTCCACAATGATGGTTCCGGTGACGCCCTGCATGACTTGGCGCTGGCTGGTCTGGTGAGAATGCGCGTGGTACCAGTAGATACCGGGTTGCTGGTACTCCGGGATCTTGATGCGGTAGGTGTACTCATGTCCCATCGGGATGATGGTGAACACGCTGTCGCCGTAATCGTCGGGCGAAACCTGCATCCCGTGGAAGTGGATGTTGGTGTTGTATTCACCATCATTGATGACATTGAGTTCCAGCGTGTCGCCCGCACGGAATCGCAGCGTTGGTCCGGTGTAGCGACCGTTGAAGCAGGACGTATTGAGTGTTTGGTCGCCGGCCTGCACTTCTTGCTTGCGAATGTGCACCGTCGCTTTGCATACGCCGTTCTCGCTGCGCACTTCTGCTGGCGCCTGCAACAACGGGCGGGGATTCTCTGGGTCGGAGCCAAACCACGAAAGGCCAAACATCTGCTTGTCCTTGGCGGTGACCGTGGTGTCGTTCGCGTCGGCCTCTGCGGCTTGCGCTGTTTCTGCCGCAGATGGTTTATCGTAGAGCTGCGCCCAAGCCGTGCTCGCGAGGGTAGATGTAAGAGCCAGGGCAATAGCAGTGAGGTGTTTCATAGTGATGCTCGAAGTTGTTGGTGAGTGAGCCGTTGCTGGTAAGTGAGTCCGCGGTTTCTTGCGAACCCGAACGCGCGCGGGGAGGTTACCCGGAACGAATCAGATTTTTCCGAGTTTGACACCGGCAGTGCGCGGCGGACAAATAGACTCGGCACAATGCCTGCCCACCCGCCCCGCACGCCCGCAACAGCACTTGGTGCGTCAGAAATTTCCCCCATTGTTGACCCGGGGTCCAAGCTGCCGCGCGCCACCGTGCTGGCTGTGTTGGTGGCCGCTCTTGGCTACTTCGTTGACCTCTTTGATCTGGTGCTGTTCTCCATCGTCCGAATCCCCAGCCTCAAGGCGCTCGGGATCACCGACCCAGAACAGCTGACCTTGGTGGGCAAGCGCTTGCTCGACATTCAACTGGTGGGAATGCTTCTTGGTGGCATTGCATTTGGAATGCTTGGCGACCGCCTCGGCCGCATCAAGGTGTTGTTTGGGTCAATTCTGCTTTACTCGACGGCCAACATTCTGAACGCATTCGTAACGGACGTGTGGCAGTACGAAGTACTACGGTTCGTGGCAGGGTTTGGGCTGGCCGGTGAACTTGGCGCGGGGATCACCTTGGTTGCCGAATTGCTACCCACTGCCAAGCGCGGTATTGGCACCACTATCGTTGCGGCGGTGGGGCTCTCCGGCGCGGTGGCTGCGGGCATCGTTGGTACGTACATCGAGTGGAAGTGGTGTTACCTCATTGGCGGAATCATGGGTCTTGCGTTACTAGCGCTGCGGGTAGGCGTTGTAGAGAGCGGCCTGTTTCGTAGCACGGAAACACAGGATGTGCCGCGCGGAAATCCACTGCAGTTGCTCTGGCCACCGCGTCGCTTTATGCGATTTGCGGCAGTGGTTCTCTCCGCGATGCCCATCTGGTTTGTGGGCGGCGTGATGTTCATCTTTGGGCCTGAAATTGGTAAGGCCATGGGCATCGTGGAACCGATCATGCCGGCCAAGGTGATTTTCTGGGCATATGTTGGAGTGGTGGTGGGCGATGTTGCCAGTGGCATCATTTCGCAGTGGTTGCAGAGCCGCACACGAACCATTCTCTTGTTCCTGGCATTCCTCGCCGCGTCCATTGCCTTGTTCTTTGCAGTCGCGCCGCGCAGCGAACAGGCCTTCTATTGGATGATGTGCTTGGTGGGTGCCTCTACTGGGTACTGGGCGATCTTTGTAACCACCGCCAGCGAGCAGTTTGGGACCAACCTGCGGGCAACCGCCGCCACCAGTGCACCGAACTTTGTTCGAGCCATGGCGGTGCCGATCACCTCCATCTGGTTGGCAATGAAGCCCGGTATGGGCGTGGTGCAGGCCACTCTTACTCTGGGAGTCTGTTGTGTGGCTGTTGGAATAGTCGCCGCGCTTGCGCTCGATGAGACATTTCATCGTGATCTTGACTACTTAGAGAAATAGGTGGGAGTGGCGGGGCTAAAATCAGCAGTATGTCGCCCCACTTTGTTGATCGAATCGTTCTTCAGAATCGCCTGTTCGCGGAGCTCTCCCGGATGTTCGGGATTGAGGTGCCGCTCTATGACCGCGCGCTGTTGGTGAATCGTGCCACCAATGAAGCAGTGTGCGAACTTCTCTCAAAGTTGCACCTCGGCTTTCACATCACTGTGCAGCAACTGGAGCGGACCAGCGGCGAACGGCACGGTGCCATCCGCATTGGTCGGCCCGACGAGTATCGGTGGGTTTCACGCTATTTCGGCGCCTTTGGCATGGAGCCGCACAACTTCTATTGCATGACGGCGCTGGGGCCAAAGAGTCAGCCAATCATCGCCACAGCGTTTCGCTCAGTAACGCGCCCCGAGCATCGGGTGTTCACATCGCTGTTGATGACCGACTACTACGACGACACCATGCGCGCACGTCTTGATGCGCTCCTCGCGAAGCGCACGGTGTTCTCTGAACGAGCCAAGGAATTGATCGAACGCTGCGAGCGACAGGGTGGCCTGAGTGCTGATGACGGTGAGGCACTCGTCCGCGAGGGTGTCGAGCGAATCTTCAAGTGGACTGGTGCTGCGCGGGACATTGGGCTGTACAAGGAACTATGCGGCGCTGGTTTCAAGATCGCCGCAGACATTGCATGCTTTCAGAATCACCACCTGAATCATCTGACGCCCAACACGCTTCTCATGGATCTCTATACCGCCTCCATGAAGCATTGCCTTGGTGAGTTGGACGAGTCCGCATTCCGCACCCGAGCCACCACCGCGCTCACGCGCCTTGCAGCAGTTGCTGATCACGATTGGCTATGCCTGCACTTTAAGCACTTGAGTCACGCGGAGATTGATTCCTATCAAACTGGAACAGTCAGCGCCGCGGATATTGCCGCGCTTGTCGATGGACTAGTGACTACTTTCCGCGGCGAGACTTTCCAGCTGCACAAGCTGAGTCACGCGGGATTCAAGGACTACACCGAAGGTCCTTCGCAAGACACGCCGATCCTGCTCCGTCAAGATGCGTACAAGGCGCTGACTGAGCCAGTGGTGTTTACCGAAGAAGACGGCAGTACTGTGGCGGCAACGCACACGGCTCGCTTTGGCGAGATTGAAGAGCGGTTCTACGCATGTACTGCGAAGGGCCGTGAAATGTACGACCAGTGCCTCGTGCAGGCGGATGCGGTGCGCGACCGCAATCCGAAGTTGCCACAGCGAGATTTCGCTGCGTATGAAGCGCTTTATGCCGCGCCATTTGCGAAGTTTCCGAAGACGCTCCTGGAACTCATCGCCGCTGACCTTGTGTTTGCGCGCTTTGCGCCTACCACAACGGGGATCGCTGCCGCCAAGGCCGGCGCGGTGACATCCACCGAGATGACGGAACTGATTCGGCAGGGTTACGTTCAATATGAGGGATTGCGCTACGAGGACTTCCTTCCCGTCAGCGCTGCTGGCATCTTTGCTTCCAATCTCAATCAGTACGGCACCAAGAGCACCGCGGCGATCACGCCCACCTACACACAAAGGCAGCTTGAAGAAATCATTGGGCGTCCAATCATCGATGCAACGGCTGTGTATGCCGGCGTCGACGCCGCGTCGCGCCTGGATACCTACGCACAACTTGGATTGCTGGAGCGGCTACCGAGTGGGGAACGCGAGCGCATGTTGGGCGCGGTAGCACTCGCGGAGCGCACCGTGGAATCGTTCCGCATACCCGCGGGAATCCATTAACGGGGAAGCGATCAGGCGGGCGCGTAATTCAGAGCGCAATGCAGTGAGTTGCGCGCGATCGCTCGCCAGCTTCACAGCGATTGCTACGAACTCGTCTGTTGTGCGGCCAAGCAGTTGTTCGCATCCCGTCGCTCGCAGCAGGCTTGCGCCAACGCGCGCCGCGTGGCGGTCGCCCTGTACGCACACCACCGGTACGCCCATCCACAGCGCTTCGCAGGTGGTGGTTGTGCCGTTGTAGGGCATCGTGTCGAGCGCGATATGGACGCGTGCATAGATCTGCAGGTGTTCCTCGACAGTCTTGGTGTAGGCGATCGAATCAATGCGCGACGCGTCGATGCCGCCAGCCTGCATCCGCGCCTGCAGGCGACCCAGGGTCATTGGATCTGCAGTCGATTTCGACTTCAGGAGAAGCCGTGAGCCTGGCACTGCGGCTAACACCCGCGCCCACAGGGCGATTGTTTCGTCGCGAATCTTGGAGGTCAGATTGAATGACCCAAACGTCACCGGCTGATCCGCGGGCGGCATTTCTGGCATCGGCGCATTGGCGGGCGGCGTGTAGCAGAGGAAGCACGGATCAATCCGCGCCAGCCGCTCGGTGCACAGCGCTTCGGCTCCGGCTGGGTCCGTTGCAGAATCGACAATTCGCCAGTCGACGCATGGATGCCCGGTGGTATTTGGATATCCGATCGCAGTGACGATCACTGGTGCTGGCTTGCGGTCGAGGGCGGTCAGTCGTCCGCCGGAGGTATGTCCGCTGAGTTCCACCAGCACATCAATCCGGTGTTCGCGAATGGCGGCGTCAAGTGCTGCATCATTCAGCGGACTTGCGTCAACCCATGCATTGCACATCGCGCGGAATCGCGTTGTCATGGCATCGTTTCCGCGGTCGGCGGTGGTGGAGAATGCCACCAATGTCCACCCGGCGGGCATTTTTCGCATGAATGCTTCCGCGAAATAGCCCACTGAATGAGTTCTTAAGTCGCCAGAGAGGACGCCGATACGGAGTGGTCGATTTGGATCCGCGTCAGTGATCACCGCTGCCGCAGGCGCCGCGGCGCTGAGCGCGTACTTGCGGTGCTCGGCAAAGATATCTGCGGGCGTTCGCGAAGTGGAATTGAGTGCGTAGAGCATCGTTCCGCGGAGTGCCCGGTCGTTGGGGCGCTCTTCAAGTACGCGCATCATGCTGGCAATGGCTTCGTCGATTCGATCCGCACTCGCCAGAGCGCTTGATCGATTCACTTGCATCTGCGTCCACTGTGGATTGAGCAGGATTCCACGATCAGCGATGGCAATAGCGCCTTCTACATCGTGCAGATCGATGCGCACGGCGGTCAGCCCGAGCATGGCCTGACGATGGTTTGCATCAATCGCCAGCGCTCGTTCATAGTGTTTCGCAGCCTCAGTATTTCGTTTCAACGAATGCAGCGCATTAGCGAGATTGTTGTGCGCCGTTGCCGAGTTTGGCTCACTTGCAGCGGCCTGCGCGAGGTGATGCACCGCCTGCTCGGATTGGCCATTCTGCACGAGCAACATTCCAAGGAGGCCGATCACATCTTGTTGGCCGCGATTGATGCGGAGGAATAGTCGCAGCGACGCGATTGCTTGCTCAATGCGTCCGCTGCGCGCGTCCTCAAGTGCCTTGGTAATGACGCGTTGGTTGTTCATGGATATGCGCTCGGTGCAGGGTAGCGCGGATCGACGGCGAGCCATCCATGGGTGCACGCCGTGTTGTTGGTCGATGCGTCAGAACGATAGTTGCAGTTGAACTATTAAGCTGGCATTGTTTCCGGAGTCCGCAAGTCCAAGACCACCCGCAAGTTTGCGGGTGCCATTGATTTCCCCAGAACCAAATGGCACGATGACGCGCGTGGTCAGTTTGACTTCGCGTTTGCTGAAGTAAAAGTTCACGCCGCACTGCGTGATCCATGGCACATCAGCGCAGTCCATCCATGAGCCTTCGCCGAACACTTGAAAGTTGTCGGTGAGGAAAGTGCTGCCCTGCATGTTGACGCCGGAGGCCCAAGCGAGTTGTGGCAGTCCAGCAGGATCGCGCATTAATGCAAACTGTGCGATGAGTGTGGTGCCTGACAGCGTTGCCCGAACATCGGTGGTGAACCCTTGTGCGCTTGGAGTAGGAGGCGATTCTGGATTCTGGGCGCGGCCACTTGACCACACCGTTCCAAATCCAAAAACCGCACCCGGAGTGGAATTTGGCAGACTTGATTGCCATTCAAGTTGTGACCAATCTGCGCCCAGTTTTGCTTCTGCACGCATCGCCACGGCGTAGGAGAGATTGCTGGTGGAGTCCCAACTGTCGGTGGTCTCATTCAGTTGGCTAAACGTTCCGGCGATGACGCGCCAATCATCACACTGGTATCTGGCAGAAATGCCGGTCTCCTTTCCTGCGCCGAACCGGTAATTGAAGATGGAGTATTCGCCCGCAGTGATACGACTGCTGCCGAAAAATTCACTCTCAATATCCCATGGAACATTTTGTAGCCCAACCGTACCAGTGAGACCGTTTCCAAAGTCTTTCCTGACCCACGCGTAGAGGGGGCGGAGTTCATTGGGCACGGTAATGAATCGGTCAGGTTGTGAGTTGTAAGCACCGAGCAGCATCCAACTGATCGAAGGATCGACTAGGGTTCCGGAGAACGTGATGTTGATGCGGTGGGTTTCCATGCCCCACGTGTTGTCGTCTCCCACTTGATTACTTGCAGAATTGAACACGAACCGAGTTTGGTCCATGATGCCAATTTTGAATGTCCAGCAACCATCACTGCTTCGGATGA
>Ga0247837_1000461_pt1 | contig 85731 bp, 83 predicted proteins | sample LaCtaG_2_FD_187115 | JGI IMG/M metagenome (GOLD analysis project Ga0247837, IMG submission 187115) | Freshwater microbial communities from meromictic Lake La Cruz, Castile-La Mancha, Spain - LaCruzMarch2015_14.5m | ecosystem: Environmental > Aquatic > Freshwater > Lake | place: Spain: Castile-La... | reverse complement strand
AGCTTTCTATACCTGTAATTTTTTTGGCTATTGCTATTAATTCGGGGGGAGAAGAAGTTGCCAGTCCTATTTTAAATCCACGGGAAGCAAAAAAATCAAAAATATAGGGTACACCGGGTAAGGTTTCTGCATTCGTTGCAATCTTATCTAATACACTGGCTACTATTTCTTTTTCAACCTCCGGAAAAATCGCCGGATCCTGCTGAAAATGGGTGAGCCACCAGGCCACAAACTCTTTCGTACGTAAGCCGGTAGTGGTAGCATATTCTTCTTCGCTGATATAAACATTCCTGCTGGCAAATACTTCGGCAGCTGCCTTGTTCCAAAGGGGTTCGCTGTTTATGAGTAAGCCGTCTATGTCAAAAATCACCGTATTAATCTTCATGCCGTAAGTTTGGGTGCAAAAATACCTTATTACCCGAATTGTGTATGATTTTTTAGGGTTACCCTCGTTCTGAAAAGGATTTGTTACCTTATTTGATTATTTTTGTCTCCGTCCGCACTTGCGGAATGAAAAACAGGTTGGTATGAGCTTGACTGAACGATTGAAACACCTGCGCATTATCCGATCATTTATTTATGCATTGGTAGGTACTTTGTCGTACCCCGGACTGGTACTTTTTAACCGAATAAAAATAGAAGGGGGTGAAAATATCCAACATTTGCCCAAGCAAAATGTGCTGTTTGTAAGTAATCACCAAACCTATTTTGCCGATGTGATTGCCTTTCTGCATATTTTTTGTGCGGTAAAATGGAGGAGGATTAATCGATTGGGCCTGCCTTTTTATTTGCTCAATCCCTTTACCAATGTGCATTTTATAGCTGCCGAGGAAACGATGAACGGGAGCTTTATTTCCCGAATTTTTAAATTGGCTGGGGCCCTTACTATAAAACGAACCTGGCGTTCGGAGGGTAAGAATATTGAAAGAGAGCGGGATGAATCGGATACCCAAAAAATTGATGAAGCATTGCAACAAAGTTGGGTAATCACTTTCCCACAAGGAACTACCAAACCCTTTGCCCCCGGCAGAAAGGGAACAGCCCATATTATCAAAAACAACCAGCCCCTGGTAATACCGGTTGTAATCAATGGTTTTTGGAGGGCATTTACTAAAACCGGATTGTCGTTTAAAAAAACCGGTACCCTTTTAACGGTTCGATTTAAAGAACCCATGGTAATCGACTATACCCAACCCGTGGAAACTATTCTCGAACAGGTAGTCGAGGCCATTGAGCAAAGCAAAACCTATATGCTTAAAGGCAAACATCATTTGATGCAAATGCTAGATAAATAGAAGGGGTTAGTCTTGCAGAAACAAAGCCTTCAACTCGTTCGCATCCCGAGGCTTCATCTTTCCCGATAAAATCAAACGAAGTTGCCTTCTGCGTAAAGCACCTTCATACAATTTTATTTCTTCTTCAGTTTCTGCAATTAGTTCGGGTACTTTTCTGGGCTTTCCATTGGGGTCTAGCGCAACAAATGTGAAGAATGCTTCGTTGCTTTCGTATTTGTATTGATGCAATAAGTCTTCTCCCCAAACTTTAATATTAATCTCCATCGAAGTGGTAAAAGCCCTACAAACTTTTGCCCGAATATGTACCACATTGCCCAGTTTAATGGGGTTTTTAAAACTGATATTATCTACGGAAACCGTCATGCTGGGGGTATTGCAGTGTTTACCTGCGGCAATACCGGCAGCAATATCCATCCAATACATCAATCGGCCACCCATTAAATTACCAAAAGTATTGGTATCGTTGGGTAATACCAGCTCATTCATGATGGTTAAACTTTCCACTGCTTTTTTAGGTTCCATGGGTATTTTTTATTGTAAAAAATTGTAATCAAAATTGATTGATGCTATTTACACCACTACTTTTTCTAAGCCGCTTAAAAAACTTTCGGAAACATCTGCTCCAATGCCGGGCTGATCAGTTACCGATAATTCCATTCCTTTAAACTGCGCGCCACCCACCACCGGATCGGTGAGATGTCCTAACAGGCAGGTATCTAAATCGTAAAACCGAATATTCTTGCAGGCAATGGCTACTTGCACTTTAGCAGTAAGGGCCAGTCTGCTCTCTAGCATGCCCCCCATCATACAGGCAATGCCATTTTTTTCGGCAACCTGATTAATGCGCAGGGCTTCGCGTATGCCACCACTCTTAGCAAATTTGATATTGATATAGGCACAGGCATTATTTCTGATTAATCTCTCTGCATCCCGATGGGTAAATACACTTTCATCTGCCATCAACGGTATGGGGGAGCGTTTGCAAAGCTCGGGCAGCAATTCATCATTCCAGCTGCGCATGGGCTGTTCACAAAATTCGATATTGTAAGGAGCTAGCTGGGTAAGGGCAAGGATGGCATCTTCATAACTCCATCCCTGATTGGCATCGATACGGAGTTTCATCGCAGGCCCAATTGCTTCGCGTATCTGTCGAATTCTTTCTACATCGGTGGGTACATCTTTTCCCAGTTTCACTTTAATGATGTGCACCTCTTTGGAAATAAAGTCTCGGGCTGTGGCTGCCATCTCTTCGGGCGTTCCTATGCCAATAGTTAGGTCACTCTCTACTGTTCGGTTGGTACCTCCCAAAAATTGATATAATGGTTGAGTGGTAGCTTTGGCAGCTAAATCGTACAAGGCTAAATCGAACGCACTTTTGGCTGTATAGTTTCGGTAAATAAGGGCATCCAGTTCATCGAGGCGCTGGTCGATATCTGTGGCTGATTTGTTTTTCCAGCAGGCAGCAAAATCTTTTGCCAGTTCAAAACAGGTAGCCTGGGTTTCACCTGCTATCATGGGAAAAGCGGAACATTCGCCCACACCTATGAATCCTTCGTTGGTATGTATGCGGATAAAAATATTCTGTGCATGCCGCATGGTACCCGTAGCAATGGTAAACGGCACCATTGGAATTGTGTAGCGATGAATTTCGGTATGCGTGATAAGCATATCGCAAATTTCGTGATTTATCTGCGATGCAGTGCCACTTATTTTTATTTCAATGTTTTTTCACATTGTTTCCAGTAACCAAAAAATCCCTGTCCTCGATAGGTTGCTTCAGGAAACATCCACTTGGCGGGGGTAGCAGTGCCGGGAAAATGTTGGGTGAGCGGGTGTTGCTGGTGATAAATAGCCGGGAAATTCGATAGGGCCGGAATGTCTTCTACCTCGCCCACAAAAATTTGAATACCGGGTATCAGGTTCTGCGCCAGCTCCACAGTAAACGAAATTACCTGTGCACTAACAGGATATTTATTAAAATGGGAGGGTGCAAGAACAAGTAATCGATTCAGGTTTTCCGCAGACCGCCAATGCGGATCTAATTGATAGCTGGTATACAAGGCGAGGGGAAGGCTACTATGCAGCAATGGTGTTTGGGTGATGGGCAGGGGCGTGGTGAAGTTGGCTTGTGTAATTTCTTTCAGTGCCTCCGGAATGGGCATCTGCGGCAATTGTTCGTATCCCAGTTGCAGATAACTTTTCGTTTGGGTAAGTCCACTGTAGTGATTGATATTATCCTGATTGGCATAATATTTTTTATTGCTGAAACTACCAGCCACCCATTGCCAGCTGAGTGTATTGCTGGCGATATCTCCATCCAGCAGATGATAATACATCCATTGCGCCGGCATAAACCAATGCGCCCTTCCAATGTTGCAGGCCAACATGGCTGTATATAAGCGGGCATGGTTATGCAGGTAGCCTGTTTTTGTCAATTGCTGTATAGATTGATCTATCTGCTTAATACCTGTAGTGGCTTCCAGCAAGGCTTTGGGTAATTGATGATGCGATACACTCGGTTGCGGATGTTTGATATCCTGAAATATATCGTCCCCCATCGCCCACCAAACCCGCTGAAAATATTCGCGCCAGGCCAGTTGTTGTAAAAAAGGCTTTGCCTGATAGGCTGAAAATCGACTGAGTAAATTTTCCTTGATATAGGGCAAAGAAACCGCTCCCCGCGAAATGTAGGGAGATAATCTTGAAACGGCACCTTGAATATAATTGCGGGTAGTACCATATTTTATTGGATCAATAGCATTTACCCGCTCGAGCATTGCCTCCCGTTGTGTAGGAAATATTTCCCTCATATTCGTATCAATTGATGTGCCCGCAAAATATCCAAGGTAAGCGGCTCGCCCGGCTGTAAATTTTTGTATTGTACCACATCACACAAAAACCCCACATGGTCTCCGCCATCAAACTGTTGCAAAATGCGCAGTTGCATTACGCTCAGCGCATCCGTTAACACCTGAAATCCCTCCCAGGGTTGCACCAGCTGCTTTTTTTGCAGGTAGGGCATTTTATCCTGGTTTTTACCGCTGGTTTTGCCTAAAATTTTAGTGAGTTTGTATTGGTCGGCCGACAAGAGCTGTAAAACAAATTCGCGGCTCTCCATAAGATTGTCCAGGGTTTGGGTTCCCCGGTACACACCGCATACAATGCGCTTGGGTTGCATACTAATAGCAGTAACATAGGTTATCATATGCATATTATCCTGTTCCTCCCTGTTTTTACTGCTGATAGAATATACCGGCAGGTTAACCCTGTTCCAGGGTTTTTTTCGCATTGAACTCATATCGGGCTGTTGAAAGTTTACCTGAATTAAAAAACATTACAACAAAATGAACCTGTCATTGTTTGTACAAATAAAATTTGCATGGAAAGTTTACAAGATAAAGTAGTGTTACTTGCCGGCGCTACCGGAGGCATAGGAGCTAAAACCGCCGCCTTATTGGCTAGTTCTAAAGCCAGGGTGTTTATTACCGGAAGAAATGAATCAGCCTTACATGCGGTAGCCCAATCGGTTGGTATTCCGCTTAGTCAGTGTCTGTTGATGGATATTACCCGTGAAAACGAAGTAAATGCCGCTGTGGCTGCAGTGTTGCAGGCAGCAGGTACCATCGATATACTGGTAAATGCTGCTGGAATCGGCATTATCCGAAGCATGGATCAGCTTACCTCTGAAGATTTTATGCTCAGTTTGCAAACCAACCTGATTGGACCTTTTTATTTGATGAAGGCTGTTTTGCCTGCTATGAAGGAGAAAAAGAAAGGACTGATTATTCAAATTCCCGGTGTTTTGGGAAAAGTGCCCATGGCGGGCGCAGCAGCCTATAGTGCCAGTAAATATGGGTTAACCGGCATGATGCAGAGTATCCGCGAAGAAATTAAGCGCACCGATATCAGAATTACCCAGTTGTTTTTGGGGGGTGTTGACAGTTCTTTTTGGGATCGGATCGAATTGCGGGTGCAACGCGATAAAATGATTATAGCCGAGGAAGCCGCCCGTGCCATTTGGTTCCTTTGCCAGCAGCCAAGTAGTGGGGTAGTAAGTGAAATGGTTTTGCAACCCTTCAATCACCAGGCGATTTAACTGTTTGCCAAAAAGCTAGGGTGCAGATTTTTTAATTTGTGTCCAAAAAAGTATGATTGTTTTCGATTACATCCGATATTCGCACTGCGAACAGTTGTTAGTATATGAGTTTATCCTTTGAGAATACCGAAATTGCCTTTGCTCACCTGTCGGATCAGGATTTGAAAAGTGCCCGATTTTTATTTAAATCGATGTCGTACCCCTGGCTGGTGCAAATGGGTTCTCGACTTACCCCATTTATTATGAAGACCGGATTGCCGGTTCATGGTTTGGTAAAAAAGACCATTTTTAAACAGTTTGTGGGGGGAGAAACCCTGGAAGAAACGGCCCAAGTTGGAAAGACGTTATCTCAATTTGGGGTAAAAGTAATTTTAGATTATGGGGTTGAAGGAAAAGAGGGCGAAGCGGCATTTGATATAGCTACGGAAGAATTTTTGCGAGTGATTGAATATGCGGCTACCCAAAACAATATTCCCTTTATTAGTATTAAGGTTACGGGCTTGGCCAGATTTGGCTTACTGCAAACTTTGAATGAAGCCCCCAGGTTACGGAGTGGTATTCACGACAATGAAGTGGAAAAAGATGAATGGGAAGCAGTTCGTGGCCGCATGTATTCGATTTGCGAAGTGGCAGCCGAAAAAAATATTGGGGTATTGATAGATGCGGAAGAATCGTGGATACAGGATCCCGTAGATCGTTTGTGTATAGAAATGATGCAGGCATTTAATAAAGAAAAAGCGGTGGTTTATAATACCATTCAACTGTACCGACACGATCGGCTGGCTTTCTTAAAAATGTCGCATGAAATATGCAAACAACAGGGCATAATATTAGGTGTTAAACTGGTGCGAGGCGCCTATATGGAAAAAGAACGCGAAAGAGCCGCTGCCAATGGATATGAGAGTCCTATTCAGCCAGATAAGGCGGCTACCGACCGGGATTTTGATGCAGCGGTTGATTTCTGTTTGGCGCATCTAGAAAATATTTCGGTGGTGATTGCATCCCACAATGAAAAAAGTAATATGCTCGCCGCAGCTAGTATGGATGCCAAGGGAATTTCGAAACAACACCCCCATGTGCATTTTTCTCAATTGTATGGCATGAGCGACCCCATCACTTTTAATATGGCCAAGGAGGGTTTTCAGGTAAGTAAATATTTGCCTTTTGGTCCTATTCGGGATGTGATTCCTTATCTAATGCGCAGAGCTCAAGAAAACAGCAGCGTAAGTGGCCAAACCGGCAGAGAATTGAGCTTATTAACTCGGGAAATCGCCCGACGCAAGAAAAGCAATGCACGAGTTCTCCCCACCCCAGCTTAATCAGTTCCTCATCCCAACAGAACATTGTATTTTGCGCCTATGGAAGTGTATCACGAAATGCTGCGGCATATTTTATCGAAAGGGGTTCAAAAAACCGATCGAACCGGAACGGGAACTATTAGCTGTTTTGGTTACCAAATGCGATTTGATTTGCAGGAAGGGTTCCCCATGGTTACCACCAAAAAACTGCATACCAAAAGTATTATTCACGAACTACTTTGGTTTATTCAGGGCAGTACGAATATTCAATACCTAAAAGAAAACGGGGTTTCTATCTGGGATGAGTGGGCAGATGAAAACGGCGATTTGGGACCAGTATATGGAAAGCAATGGCGCAACTGGCAGGGAGCTGATGGATCCGTTACCGATCAGCTGGCCGAATTAATTACTACCATCCAAAATAATCCCGATAGCCGCCGCATGATTATCAGTGCCTGGAATGTGGCCGATCTTCCAAAGATGGCGCTCATGCCTTGCCATACCCTTTTTCAATTTTATGTAGCGGATGGAAAATTAAGTTGTCAACTCTATCAGCGCAGTGCCGATGCGTTTTTAGGCGTGCCCTTTAATATTGCTTCCTATGCCTTATTAACCATGATGATTGCGCAGGTTTGCGGATTGCAATACGGCGATTTTGTGCACAGTTTCGGGGATCTTCATCTTTACAATAATCATCTGGAGCAGGCTAACTTGCAGTTAAGTAGAACCTCATTTCCCCTGCCTCAGATGAAAATCAATCTGGACGTAAAAGATATTTTTTCTTTTCAGTATTCTGATTTCACGCTAGAAAATTATCAGTTTCATCCCGCTATCAAAGCACCGGTAGCCGTTTAATTTTTTCATGATCAGCCACGGCTGCAATAAAATACTCTATGCGAATTTCTATGATTGTTGCGGCTGCGTTGAACAATGCCATTGGATTGGATAACCGACTTTTGTGGCATCTCCCCAACGATTTAAAGTTTTTTAAAAATAACACCTGGGCCTTACCGGTAATTATGGGCAGAAAAACCCTGGATGCACTGGCTGGCAAACCACTAAATGGCAGAATGAATATTGTAATTACCCGCCAAGCCGATTTTGCACCCGAAGGTTTTTTGGTTGCTCATGATATCGATTCTGCCTTGCAAATTTGTAAAGAGGCGAATTATCGCGAAGTGAATATAATTGGTGGGGGAGAAATCTATAAGCAGTACCTGCCACTGGCACATCGACTATTGATTACCCGCGTTGAAGTGGAACTTTCCGGAGATGCCTATTTTCCGGAAATTCCTGCAGCTGATTGGGAGCTGATTTCCGACGACCCACAGCCGGCTGATGAAAAGCATGCATACCCCTATCGGTTTCAGGTTTGGGAAAGAAAACCTAAAGGTTCTTAAAATGGAATTTATTGCCGTTGCCTATGTTTGCACCCTGCTGTTATTATTGCCCTGGTTACTGAAGGGCGCCCCGGTTTGGGTTAAGTGGGTTTTACTGGCTATGAATGTTTGGCTTCCCCTTTATAGTTTTTCACTCGCTCGCATTTGGTGGCAACTGATTCAACTGGCCCGTATGTTTCCGGCTAAAACCGAAACTCCCATCAAATGGTATGAATGGTTAGATAGTTTTCTGATTCAGCAAATGATTATCATTTTTCTTCCCATCCTCTTCTTTTTTAAAAAGTGGCGGGGCAATCTCCCATTGAGCATTTTTTTAGGGGCTGTTATTTATTTATATCATCCTTACCATAACTGGAATCTTTTTCGATGGGAACAAGGAATTTGCATTTGGATTAGTTTGTTGTTTATCTCCTTTGCAGCGCTTTGGCTTACCCAACAAATTCCGGATAAAGACGCTATTACCCATGTATAATATTTTTCAATCCGGGATACGATATATTAAATATTGGATTACTGCCTCCAATGGAAAAGGGCATGGGATTCATTCTCCTTTTGTGTTTGAATGGGTTACTAGGGTGTTACAAGATGAGCGGGTATTTTATGCGTACGCAAACATCGAACAACAGCGCGCCCTGCTCTTGCATAACCAGCAAATACTCGAAGTAAACGATCTGGGAGCCGGATCAAAAGCAGGCACCCAAGAGCAACGCAAGGTTTCTGATGTGGCTGCCCGATCACTCAAGCCACCCAAATATGCGCAACTGCTTTTTCGCATGATACAGCATTATTCGTGCAAACAGGTATTGGAACTAGGTACCTGTATGGGTATTACTACATCTTATTTAGCTGCGGCATCAAATGAAGTATCGGTAACAACAATGGAAGGAGTCGCAGCCTATGCGAATCAGGCGCAAACTGTTTTTGAGGCACTGGATTTGAAGAATATTCAACTCGTAGAAGGTAATTTTGATCATACCCTTGATCACGTATTGAAATCCGCCACCGCATTTGATTTTGTTTTTATAGATGGGAATCACCGACTGGAACCTACCGTTCGGTATTTCAACCAAATTTTACCCAACCTGCATGCTAATAGCATTGTGGTGCTGGATGATATTCATTGGAGTAAAGAAATGGAACAGGCATGGGAAACCGTTCAACAACATCCTTCCGTATCCCTTACGATTGATTTGTTCTTTATCGGCATCGTATTTTTTCGTTCCGAGCAAAAGGAGAAAGAACATTTTACCATTCGCTTTTAATCTACCGCAGCTAAGGCCTGTAAAATATCTGCCAGGATATCGGCTGCCTTTTCTAGTCCTACACTAATTCTAATTAACCCCGGCGTGATATTCACTGCCTGTCGCTCAGCTTCAGAAAGTTTAGCATGGGTAGTACTGGCAGGGTGAGAAGCGATGGAACGGGTATCTCCTAAATTAGCCGTTAGGGATAACATTTGTAAGTGGTTGAGAAATTTTTTACCGGCTTCTAATCCGCCCTTTAATTCAAAACAAAGAATACCGCCTCCGCTTGTCATTTGTTTTTGGGCGATGGCTACCTGGGGGTGACTGGCTAAAAATGGATAACGCAGCGTTGCAATTGCTGGATGATTTTCCAGTTGTTGGGCAATATACAGTGCACTGGCGGAATGTCTTTCCATCCGAACTTCGAGTGTTTCGATGCTCTTGCTTAAAATCCAGGCATTAAAGGGCGATAAAGCCGGACCGGTACTTCTACAGAATAAATAGATTTCTTTTATCAGCTCTTTTTTTCCAACAATAACTCCTCCCAATACTCTTCCTTGCCCGTCTAGCCATTTGGTTGCAGAATGTATCACTAAATCAGCCCCCAAAGCAATGGGCTGTTGAAGGATAGGGGTGGCGAAACAATTGTCTACATTTACAATCACGCCTTTTTCATGCGCAACTCTGCTAATCATTTCAACATCTAGTATTTCTAAACCCGGATTGGTAGGGGTTTCAAGGTATATCATTTTGGTATTCGGGAGGATAGCTGCTCTCCAGGCTTCTTCGGTGGCAGTTGCAGGTAGGTAAGCGTAGTCGATGCCATATTTGGGTAAATACTTGGAAATAACGGTATGGGTACTTCCAAATACTGACTGGCAAGATAGTAGATGGTCGCCCTGTTTTAGTAAAGCCATAAAGGAGCCAAAAACTGCACTCATGCCCGATGCAGTTGCATAGCCGGCTTCCGCTCCTTCGAGGGCACAGATTTTATCAACCAGTTCCTGCACATTGGGATTGCTGAAACGACTGTAAATATTATCATCGGTTTCATCGGCAAAAGCTGCCCGCATATCTTCGGCGTTGTCAAAGCAAAAACTACTCGTTAAAAACAAGGGTGCGGAATGTTCCATTTCAGGGGTTCGGTCTATTTGAATTCTTATAGCCTGCGTAGTTGGATGAGTAGCCATAACCGATAAAATTTGTATCAGCCTCGGTATATCCGAAAGCCGATCTTTAAAAGATTTTAGCAAAGGTATCTAACCATGTGTTTATTTTGCATAATAATTAGCCAGATATGATGCAGGTATTCCATTACCCCCAACCCTTTACACTGGAGAACGGTCAGGTTTTGCCTGAACTTCAGATAGGGTATCATACCTGGGGCACTTATCAGCCCGGGGCTAAAGTGGTATGGATCTGCCATGCACTTACCGCAAACTCCGATGCAGCCGATTGGTGGAAGGGGCTGGTTGGGGAAGGTACGTTCATGAATGCTACCGATTATTTTATTGTATGTGCCAATATCCTGGGCTCCTGTTATGGAACCACCGGCCCGTTGAGTAGTCACTCCAAAACCGGCAATCCTTATTATACCGATTTTCCGCAGGTAACTATTCGAGATATGGTAGCTGCCCATATATTATTGCGGCAGCATTTAGGCATCGAAAAGATTTATCTGCTGATGGGAGGAAGTATGGGCGGATATCAGGTGTTGGAATGGGCCATCATGGAACCATCTATTATTGAGCGTTTATTTCTGATTGCCACCTCCCCTTCGGAAAGTGCCTGGGGGGTTGCGGTTCATACTGCACAGCGACTGGCTATTGAGGCCGACGGTACCTGGCAACATGCTGCACCAGATGCGGGTGCAAAAGGATTGAAAGCTGCCAGGGCTATTGGGATGCTCACCTATAGAAATTATCAAACCTTTCAGGAAAAACAAACCGATCCGGATCCCGAAAAAATCGATCATTTTAAGGCATCCTCTTATCTGAATTATCAAGGAGACAAGCTGGTTAAGCGATTCAATGCATATAGTTATTGGTTACTCACCAAGTCTATGGATAGCCATCACTTGGCTCGAAAGCGGGGAGGAGATTTAATTCAAACTTTAGGAACCATTCATCAGCCCACTTTAATCATAGGGATATTGGGCGATATCCTTTGTCCGGTTGATGAACAACGATTTATGGCTGCCCATCTACCAGATTCACAATTGATAGAAATTGAGTCGGCCTATGGCCACGATGGTTTTATTATCGAAACCGAACAGATTACCACGCACCTGCGGCTTTGGCTCGCAGATGATGCTGTGTAACTGATTTATTCCGGGTGATAGATTCGCTCCGCAGTTCGGTACACTTCTTTTTTGTTCAAGGTCATGGTTTTGGTTTGCTGTTTTGCATAGCGCTCCATTTGGTCGGTATAATGCGGAGAATCTTTACGGGCAGAAGCACCATACACGTTCATCGATTCAATTATGGGTCCGTCTTTGGTGAATTTCACCAACTCTACATATGCGTCGCCTTGCGTGCCTTTGTATAGTCCATTTTTATAGGGAACCGTAGTAATAGTAGCCAATACATCGGGTAAACCGGCAATCGGAATTTCTTTTTCACCACGTACTAGTTTTTGAATATCACCGAGTGTTACATCGGTTCTTCCATAATCTCTTAGCATAGCTGTTTTTACTTCCCGTAAAAGTTCAAGCGATTGTTGTGTAGTCATTTTTAGGGTTGAGAGATATTTTGCTCTTTGTTGGTTGGCTATTTTATAAATCAATAAAAAGGTAGCAGCACCACGGCTATCGGTGGTTGCTTTTTTATCCCAGGTATTGCAATTAGCAATCATATCTGCCAATTCGGGATAGTCAGCGCTCTTTAGCATAAATAACGTATCTATATTAGTAGGAAAAGCAAACTGCGTAGGAAATTGCCGATCAAATTTTATTTTCTTCATCTGCTCAAACGAAATGGTCGGATACCCAGCTATTAATTCGGCAAAACGCATACTGCGATTGTTCTCTAGTGTTTCATAGCCCATATTGGGAATTCGGTTTATGGGATTGTCGTTGCCGTTGGTGCTGTGGAATGGACTGTGATTGGTATTATATACAAATCCACTCTGCGGTTGCAATACCTGGGGTAAGTTGGCGAGGGGATGGATATCAGTCCATAAAGTTGCCTGGGTGTTACCGGGAACGGTATTCTTCCAGCTATAGTTGGTATTACGTACCGGAATTTTTCCATTGCTTATATAATAGATCGTGTCGTAGCGATCGGCATATACCAGGTTATATCCGGGAATCGCCATCATTTCAAGGGCAGATTTGAATTCGGTATAGTTTCGGGCTTTATTCATCCGATACCATTGTTCCAAACCTCTGATATCCATTTGTGCCGGCATACGTACCGAAAAGGTTCCTTTATCTGTGATCATGGTTGGACCGTACACGCTCGCATATATTTTTTTCTTTACAGGTATTACAGCGCCAGCAATTTTTACTTTCAGGGTTACTTTTTTTTCTTCCAGTTGAAGCCATTTGTTATCCATCTTATATTCTAGGGTATTGGCTGGATTGATTTCTAACTGGTATACATCCAGTTTATCGGGATCATTTACAGTGTGGGCCCATCCTAGGTATTCATTGGCGCCATGCAAAATGCAGGGGGCACCCGGAAAGTTGGCACCTAAGATATTCCAACCTTCTTCGCTGCAAAGGTGTGCTTCGTAAAAAGCAACCGGACCTTCCAGTGGCTGGTGTGCGTTGATGGTTAGGTAGGTATTGCCATCGGAGGTTTTGCGACTATTGAAAGCAAATGCATTGCTGCCACCTGGCCGTATTTGGGGAAGTACGGGAACTGTGCCTTTGAAAATGGAGGAAAGTGCTTTGTCGGCACCGGAAAGCACACAAAGTTGTAATACGGAATATTGTACCATGTCTTTGGGCGAAATGGGAAAGGCTCTTTTTAGTAATACTTCTTTGGGATGTTCTTTTGCGAACGCATTCAATCCGGCACAATAGCCTTCGAGCAATCGCTGAAAGGCTGGACTCAAATCTTTATCATATCGGGCTTCTACTAAGGCGGGAATGCCCATGAGGTGAATAATGTAGTCGGTTTGTGCACCGGCTTTGCCCTTATAAATTCCAGACATTGCTTTTCCAGTAATTAGGGATTCTTGAATCGTAAAAAAATCATCTTCTGCTGCTGCCCAGGCGAGTCCATACGCTACTTCGGGATCGGTGGGTGCGAAAATATGGGGTACCCCTAAAGAGTCGCGAACGATATCGATGCGGCTGGGTTGAAACTGGGCAAAAGAGGAAAGAGAGGTTAGCAGAAGAGCAAGGCAGGATAGGAAAGCACGCATGGCTGAAAATATTTGGTGCAAATATCCGGCTTATTTAAGATGAAATATGGTTTTGCGGTATTACCTTTGAAAAAACTGAGCATTATGGGCATCTGGCAACAAATTGCGGAATATCTCTATCTGAAAAAGAAAACCGAAGAAACCCCTGCCGGCAGCTGGATGAAATACATGCATGGCATGAATAGGATTTCTCTAATTATTTTTTTGTTAGGGTTAGGGGTAATTATTTTTAAGCTGGTAATCCGGCCCTTGCTTCAGCGATAGTCTTTTTAGCTAAATCTTGTATAATGGCTGCTGCCTTTTCTGATGCATTTTCTCCGGTATGTAAAACGGCTCTGAGGGCCCGATAATCTTCCTGTATTTTTTGTTGTACCGGGTTAGAAAGAATGTTCGTTAAGGCGGTTGCTAACTGATTGGTTGTAAATGCATCCTGAATAAGCTCAGTAACTACTAGTTTGTTCATGATCAGGTTTACCAATGAAATATAGGGAATGGAGATCAATCGCTTTGCGATAAAGTAACTGATGGGGCTACCCTTATATGCTACCACTTCCGGTACATTCAATAGGGCTGTTTCGAGTGTGGCGGTTCCGCTGGTAACAATAGCAGCTTTGGCTTGAAGCAGCAGGCTATGGGTTTGATTACGAACACAACGGATGCCGGGATAGGGCTTCAGTATTTCCTGATAAAAAGTGGGTTCTATGCCGGGTGCCATGGCTACCACAAAATCGTAGGCAGGAAATCGTTGAGTAACCGAAAGCATGATGGGTAACAAAGTGCTGATTTCTTGTTGTCTGCTCCCCGGGAGTAAAGCAATTACTGGTTGTTGGGGCGGGGAGGTTGAAAAATCGGCTAACATCCAGTGAATGGTTTCAGGGGAAGGATTGTGTTGAATTTGATCAACCACTTCTAATAGGGGATGCCCTACATAGTCTACCGACCAGTTCCATTTTTTTTCGAAATACTCTTTTTCAAAAGGGAGGATGCAAATCATGCGATGGATGATCTGCTTCATTTTAATTACTCTTTTTTCTTTCCATGCCCATACTTGGGGGGAAATATAATAGGCAATTTTTAAGTCCTGCTGATTCCCCCATTCGGCAATGCGCAAATTAAATCCGGGATAATCGATGCATACGAGCACATCTGGTTTAAATTGTTGGATATCTTCTTTACAAAAACGCAGGTTGCGAAGTATGGTGGGCAGGTTTTTAATTACTTCCCAAAAGCCCATAAAAGCTAGTTCTCTGTAATGCTTTACCAGGGTTGCTCCGGCAGCTTCCATCAGGTCGCCACCCCAGCAACGGATAATTGCATCGGGCTCTGTTTTAATCAGTGCTTTTATCAGGTTGCTGCCATGTAAATCTCCACTGGCTTCACCTGCTATAATATAATATCGGGTAGGCATGTATGCCGAGGTTTGGGTTCAATTAATACCATTTCAGGTACAAAGCAAAGAGGCCATATAATAGGGAAGCAATAAAAATACCTATGGCGGTTTTGTCGTGTTTGATATTGATGTACAGGGTAAAAATAAAAACATTGGCCACCAGCGAAATGGTAATAATTCCTGATAACAGGGGGCGCTCCATTAATAATACCTCGAAATACTCTTTTAAGGAAAACAGATGGAAACGTGCAAAATAAAAAATGGTGAATCCAATTAAAGGGGTAATAAATCCTAGGAGTAGCCCCAAGGGAATTTTGTCTTTTAATAGCAGGTTCATGCAAATAGTTTTTCCAGTTTCTTTTTCAGGGGCATATTGGTTAGATCGAACTGAACTGGCACTACGCTAACATAGTTGTTCTTTAGTGCCCATACGTCGGTATCTTTTCCTTTATCGAAGTTAACAAACACACCGGTTAACCAATAGTATCTTCTGCCATTAGGGTCTTTTCTTTCATCAAATTCTTCATCATATTTGGCGTAGGCCTGGCGGCAGATTTTAATGCCCTTAATGGAAGCAAGTTCTCCTTTGGGAATATTAACGTTCAAACAAAGATGCGGTTCAGCAATCGGTTTTTTCAGCATTTGTTCTACCAGCAGTCGGGCATAGTGGGTAGCTGCGGTAAAATCGGCTTCAATGCTCAGGTCGAGCAAGCTAAACCCGATACTGGGGATAGATTCAATAGAGGCTTCCAATGCGGCCGACATGGTGCCGGAATAAATTACGTTGATGGAGTGATTGGCACCATGGTTAATACCACTGAGGCAGATATCTGGTTTGCGGTGCAGAATTTTATCAACTGCCAGCTTAACACAATCTACGGGGGTGCCGCTGCAACTATACGATTCCACGTCTTCGAACAGGTGCATTTTATGTAAACGCAGGGGGCTACCGATGGTGATGGCATGCCCCATACCACTTTGGGGTTTGTCGGGTGCTACCACTACAATTTTACCGAGGCCTTTTGCTGCTTCAACCAAAGCACGGATACCTGGTGCATGAATGCTGTCGTCGTTCGTTATTAAAATAATCGGTTCTTTAGTAGAACCCTGCTTTTTTTTGACTGCCATAGAGTGCAAAGATACGATTTAGTTTATCAAGCGGGGGAAGGGGTAAGAGGGGGGTGAAATCGCGGAAAATAAAAAAATTTTTGGAATAAACTAAAAATGTTAGTAATTTGCTGCTAAAACCGTTAGTTATGTCAAATGCCGGAAAAAATTTGAAGTATTTGCGCAAGCTTCGTGGCTGGACGCAGGAGGAGTTTGCCCAAAAATTATCTATTAAGCGCTCCCTGGTGGGTGCCTATGAAGAAGAGCGTGCCGAACCCAGACTGGAAGTGATGGAAGCCATTTCTAACCTGTTTAAAATTAGTCTGGAAGATTTTTTGTTTAAAGATCTTTCCGAGAAATCCGGGGGAAGTTATTTAGAGAAGCGCCGAAACAGCAAATTGATTTCGGGGGGTGCGGCAGAAATTCGCTTGGTACCGGTAAAAGCTGCTGCGGGTTATTTGGCGGGATATGGCGATCCGGAATTTATTGATGAGTTGAACACATTCACCTTACCTATGTTGGCTCCGGGCCATTACCGGGCTTTTGAAATTGTGGGCGATAGTATGTTACCCACCCCCAGTGGCAGCGTAATTGTAGGCGAAAAAGTGGATAATCTGGAGGAAGTGAAAAATACCAATACCTATGTGGTGCTTTCTAAAAATGAAGGGGTGGTATATAAACGCATCATTCGTAATACCAAAGCCCGCAATACATTAACGCTGATGAGTGATAATCCGGTGTACGAACCCTATTATGTAAATGCAGAAGATGTGCTGGAGGTTTGGAAAGCCGTGTACATACTTCAGAAAGCTGCTCCTGCACCCCGCTGGGATGTGAATCACTTGGCCGGCATGGTAAATACTTTACAGGAGCAAGTGAGCAGTCTGCAAAAGAAGTTTAATTAGGGGGTAGGGGTGTAGGGGGTTGTGTTTTTAATAGGCAGCTTACCCAAAATATTTTCGGGCAACCCGATACGTGTTGCAATGGGCTTCTACGATTGTTTTTATTTCGGGCGAATATCCCCCGCCCATTGCGACTGTAACGGGTATGTTATGTTGTTGTAACAGAGAGAACACATATTCATCCCGCTGTTGGCAGTCTGCCAGGGTTAGTCGCAACTTTCCGAATCGGTCGGTTTCTAACACATCCACCCCCGACAAATAAAAGGCAAAATCGGGTTGTAAATTTTCTAAAACTGCCGGTAAATGTTGCTCAAGCAAATCCATATATTCTTTTCCATCGGTACCATCTTTCAGGGGTATATCTACATCCGATTGCTCTTTCCGAAAGGGATAGTTATGGGCGCCATGCATGCTTAGGGTAAAAACCTTTTCTTCCTGTGCAAATATTTTTGCTGTGCCATTTCCCTGGTGCACATCTAAATCGATGATGATAATTTTAGTTGCCAGTTGTTGATCTAACAGATATTGGGCGGCAACTGCCATATCATTTAATATACAAAAACCCTCGCCCCGGTCGGCAAAAGCATGATGGGTGCCACCGGCAACATTCAGCGCAACACCTTCTTGCTTTGCCAGCAGGCAACAATCAATGGTTGCCTGGGTAATCATTTTTTCTCGCAGCATCAGTTGCTCCGATTGCGGAAATCCGATGGCCCTTTGTTCGGAGGCTGATAAGCCCAGGGTATCTATTTTTTGTAAATACTCCGTTGTGTGAATTCTTTGCAGGATATCGTTGGAACAAACTCCAGGCTCCCGAATATCCGAAGCATCTATAGTACCCTCGTGCAATAATTGGGCCGGTATCAGCTCATATTTTTGCATGGGAAATCGATGATTCTCAGGCAGCGGATGGGCGTAGATCGGGTGATAAAATATTTTCATTGCGTGTAGTAGCCGGGTTCGAAAAAATTAAAAATAGGCAATCATATCTTCATCACTGCTTCATTTACAATAGCAAATACTTCCTGCGATTTTTTGGGCTGAACTATCGCCATGCCACTGAAATAACTAAATGCCGGTAAGTAAAAATTCGGTCTTGCAAAGTAAAAACAAGGGAATCGTAAACTTTGTTTACCCCTTCCTTTAACGACTACCCCGGGATGTAAGTGTCCACTTATCGTAATATTTTCCTCCTCACCCGCCGAAATAACATCTGCCGCATCGTGCACAAAAGTAAAGGGAGGTTGCATCCATTGGTTTTTAAATACCTGAATCTTGGCTTCCTCATACCAAACGTTCGCTAATATATCGTGGTTGCCCTTGATGAGTGTAAAAGCCAGACTACTAAAATCGTTTCTCCAGCGAAGCCATTGGTCTAGTTCCCGATTGGCCCTGCTATGAAACATATCACCTACAATAATTACCTGCTCGGGATTGAAATGCGTAATCTGTTGCGTTAGTCTATGCAAATCTTCCCGGGCTATTTCAGTGGGTACTGCAATGCCATTTTTTCTGAAGTGCCCTGTTTTGCCCCAGTGTAAATCAGATAGCACCAGCAACTTTTTCTCCTCCCAAAACATACAACGCTGTGGCGACAGCCAACAATGTTGTTCTGCCATAATATGAAGGAGGGGAGGCGTTTGCATGTTGTATGCTTTCGGGAGGTGCAAAGTAATTGAATCTTTATTTACGAAGTTGTATTTCCTTTCCTCGCATAGTTTTCCGATCCGCCGGAGGCGGAGAGGAAACTATGCGTTTCGGAGAACAAATCACCATCGGTTTGTAGATTATTCCTCCGAACCGAATAGTCTCCTCCGTTGTCGGAAGACTATTCGGAGAAGGGAGTATGCGGCGAGGGGAATCTTTATTTACGAAGTTGTATTTGCATCTTTTTAACCCGATCTTCCAATTTCTCAGTTGATAAATTATTCCGATTAAGTCCATCTGCAATGATGGGAAATGAAAGCGGTGTTAACTTTTCGGGATAGCAAATTTTTACCGGGTTAGCTTGTATCCGGTTGAGTGCATCCCGTAACCTTACTTCTTCCATTTGTTCTAGCATCACTTCCTGATAGGCTTGCCGCAGCAGGATATTTTCGGGGTCGTAGTTTTGCAATACATTAAACAGCAAAGAGGCCGATGATTGCAAGTGTCTTGCCTTTTTGGCTTCACCCGGCATGCCTTGAAAAATCAGTCCTCCAATTACAGCGATATCCCTGAATTTTCTACGGGCCATTTCCGTACTATTCACGCTTATTTGAATATCGCCCAGCAGGTTTTCTGTAGAGAACAGCGAATAAATATTTTCTTCATCTACAGGAATCGGCTGATCGCTCAGTAATTCAAATCCATAATCGTTCATAGAGATGGAGAAGCTAATGGGCAGTATTTTACCAATACGGTAGGCCAACAGGGCGCTGAGTGCTTCATGAACCTGTCTGCCTTCAAATGGATATACCAACAGATGATATCCTTCTTTACTTCTGATATGTTCTATCAGTAGTTCATGCTCGCGGGGAATATGCGATAAGGTTTGTTGTTGTTCCATCAATAAGTGCAAGGCAGCTATTTCGGGTTCGCTTTCATCAATCAGCACTTTGTTAAATGTTTTTCTGAGTAAGGCTCCCAGATTGGCACTCAAACTCATTCTTCCTCCCATCCAAGATGGGATGATGGATTTTTTTTGGTTGCTGAGTTTTACTAGGGCCGTCATATCTTTTACACCTATCAGTTCCAAGTTTCTGCCTGCCAGTGTGAATACATCCCCCGGCAGTAATTTGCTGATAAACCATTCCTCAATTACCCCCATGTATTTTCCACCAGTGGTTTTTACTTTTAACATGGCATCACTTACAATGGTGCCAATATGTAAGCGATGCCGCATAATCATGCGCCGGTTGCTACAATAAATTCTCCCATCTCTTTCTTGCAACTTTTCGAATTCATCGTATTGTTGTAACGCTTTTCCACCTCGAGTAAGCAAGAAAATAACGTCATTCCATTCTTCCTGGCTGATGGAAGAAAAGCAATGGGTACTGCTGATTTCAGCGAGTAATGCTGAAGGTGCAAAACCTTGTCCTGCCGCGATTGTGCAACAATATTGCAGCAACACATCAAAACACATCACCATCGGTTCTTTGCTTTCTACAGCCGACTGATTTATGGCGGTTTTTAGGGCAGCCACTTCTAATAATTCGAGGGTATTGGTGGGTAAAAAATAGATTCTACTGGTTTCGTGCGGACTATGTCCGCTTCTGCCGGCTCTTTGCATAAATCTCGCAACTCCTTTGGGAGAGCCTACCTGAATCACGGTATCTACTGGTCTAAAATCAACCCCCAAATCTAAACTGGAGGTACAAACAACGGCTTTCAATTTTCCACTGTGCAAAGCTTCTTCAACCCACAAGCGAAGGGCGGGTTCTATACTGCCATGGTGCAATGCGAGAATGCCGGCGAGATGTGGGGCTTTTTGGAGTAAGGTCTGAAACCAGATTTCACTCATCCCGCGGGTATTGATAAAAATGAGGGTGGTATTGCTTGCTTCAATTACCGGCAGCATTTTTTCTGCCATGCGAATACCTAAATGGCCCGACCACGGATATTCTTCCAGGTCGTCGGGAAAAATTGAATGCACGGAAATATTTTTTGGGAGGTCTGCTTTCACCAGATTTCCCTGTTTACCGGTTGGATACAACAACACTTCCATAGCCTGCTCCAGATTGCCAATGGTGGCGCTGATGCCCCAAACCATGGGTTGATGATTTTCTTTTCTGGCAGCAGTAATTAATCGGGCGATGGCCAATTCGGTTTGTACTCCTCGCTTATTGCCCAGCAGTTCGTGCCATTCATCAACGGCAATTACTTGTAAACTATTCGCCATTTTCTCATGATCGGCATGGGTAAAGAGTAGATGTAAACTTTCGGGAGTAATGATGAGTACTTCCGGTAATTGTTTTTTTTGTGCGGCTCTATCTTTGGGGGTACTGTCTCCATTGCGAATACCTATTTTCCAGTGCAGATCTAAGGAGGCAATCACTTCATCCATTGCTCGGGCGATATCTTTTGCCAGTGCTCGCAGAGGGGTAATCCAAATTAATTGGAGGCCTGTGTTTTTAAGAGTTGAATAGTCTTCTGGATGTTGATTAATCCAGCGTATCAGGGTGCCTAAAAAAACCGCATAGGTTTTACCACAACCAGTAGGGGCGTTTACCAGGCCACAACTCGATTCGCTAATTAATCGCCAAGTGGCTTGTTGAAAGGCAAAAGGAGTTCGACCAGTTTTCTGTAACCAGCTTTCTATTATTTCCGTACCCAAATCAACGTCACTGCTCATGCTATTTATTGAGTCCGTTTGGTTTTTGCCGAGCTGCATTTTTCACTGCAATATTTTACCGACTCCCAATTGCGCGCCCATTTTTTTCTCCAACTGAAAGGTCGATTGCAACTGATACAGATTTTTGAAGGGAGATACGATTTATTTCCTTTTGCAGCACCCATAGATTCAAGCTGGTGAATTATTCTTTTACCGTTTTAATCAGTCCATCCTGTTTTCGGATAAAGTAGATTTTTTTGTTTTCCAGGTAATCGGTAGACCCATCCGATAACTTATTGGCTCTGATATCGAAGTCGTTGAGTAGTCTGAATTCTTTGTCTGAAAGGTGTTGCAGGATGTTATTCGGGTATTTAGCCAAGAGTTTACCAAAATGATACATGGCTTCAAAGCCTTTGAAAACCATATCTCCAGCTTTTCCGGCTAATTTATTTTTATACGCTGCCGATATATAATTAACTGCCTTCTCGTTCTTTTTGAGTTGAAAGTGGCTGGTATAAATAATTTCCATAAACTTACTGTAATCTCTTCCCGATTCCCAAGTAGGCATGCCGATGATTACCGACCGGTAAGGTTTTGCGGTTCCGAGTGTGCGGGTCAGGTTAAAAGCAAATTCATCCTGCAAGGATCCGCAAATGGTTATATTTTCCTTAGTACTGTCGAGAGATACTAATGCTTCTTCGGGCATAAAACCATCCCTTAGTTCAATCGGATTCAACTTGAGTTTGGTGCCGGGTGTTTTTTTATTCAACTCTTCCAAGGTTTGTTGAATCATATCTTCTGTGGCACCTTTTCTTTTGAATAGGTTGATAGGTTGGGTGGGATAGTTACGCTGGAGATATTTGAAAATTGCTTCTAAATGAACTTTTAGCGTTGGATTGATGAGCACAAAGTAGGGGTTTTGTGTTACGCCTCCGTCGTTCGGAAAAGTGTAAGACAACAACGGTATTTTAAAATCCTTGCTAAAATCGGCCAGTGGTTTGATATCGTTTCGGGCAGTAAACACCGCCACCAGTAATTGTGATTTTTGCAAAGTGTCTCCGGTTAGAACCTCTTCTAGCGTGGGTTGCACACTTTTTGTATCTTGAAAAATTACCCGCAGTTTTACTTTTTCTTTATTAAGAGAATCTACTGCCAGCATCATTCCTTGGTAGAATTCCAGTGATGACCACATTTGCCGCGGCATGCCTCCATTGCCTAATTTGTAGGCGCCATCAGCAAAAGCCGAATCAATATACACCGGAGCAAATACAGTAATGGTGGGAATTGCAATAGTACTATCCTGTGCTTGCAAAGTGTTGCCATGCAGCATTGCTACCAGCGAGAGCCATCCATATACGAGCAAATGTTTCATGATAGTTTGATGCGTTATTCCCATTCGATGGTAGCCGGTGGTTTGCTGCTGATATCATACACCACCCGGTTAATACCTTTCACTTGGTTGATGATTTCGTTGGAAATATCTGCCAGAAATGTGTAGGGGAGATGTGCCCAATCCGCCGTCATACCATCTACCGAAGTAACCGCCCGCAGGGCAATGGTATATTCATAGGTTCTTTCGTCGCCCATTACACCCACACTTTTTACCGGCAACAAAATAGTACCCGCCTGCCATACCGATTCGTAAAGGCCATGTTTCTTCAGGCCTTCAATATAGATGGCATCCGCCTTTTGCAAAAGTTCCACTTTATCTGCGGTAACTTCTCCCAGGATTCTGATGGCAAGTCCAGGACCGGGAAAGGGATGTCGATTAATCATATCTGCCGGAATGCCCAGTTCCAATCCTACGCGGCGGACCTCATCTTTAAAAAGATACCGAAGGGGTTCTACCAGACTTAACTTCATAGTATCAGGTAATCCCCCCACATTGTGATGCGATTTGATAGTAGCCGAAGGGCCATGCACACTCACACTTTCGATTACATCGGGGTAAATAGTGCCTTGTCCTAAAAAGTGGATATCTGTAAGTTGATGAGCTTCGCGGTCGAATATTTCTATGAAAGCTTTTCCAATAATTTTTCTTTTTTCTTCTGGATCGGTTTTTCCGGCGAGGCGGGCATAAAAATAATCCCGGGCATCTACTCCTTTCACGTTCAATGCTAATTGGCGGTAGGTGGTGAGAACTTGTTCAAACTCATCCTTGCGCAACAATCCGTTATCTACAAATATGCCGAACAAATTTTCACCAATAGCGCGGCTGATCAGGGTGGCAGCAACGGTACTATCAACCCCGCCACTCAATGCCATAATCACTTTCCGGTCTCCAATAGTTTCTTTGAGGGATGCTACGGTTTCATCTATAAAATGAGCGGAGGTCCAACTTCCCGAGCATCCGCAAATGGTGAATAAGAAATTTTGTATTAATTGCTTGCCATAGGTAGAGTGGTATACTTCCGGATGGAATTGGATTCCATAGAGGGGATGGTGATTGCCGGTTTTTTTGAAAGCTGCAACAGGAATACTTTCCGTGGCAGCTAATATTTCGCAATGATCGGGCAATTGCGTGATAGAGTCGCTATGGCTCATCCATACCTGTGATTGTTCTGGTATGTTGGTAAGCAAAGGGTCGGCCAGGCGGGTTTGTAAAATCGCACGTCCGTATTCCCTTTTATTCGATTTGTCTACTCTGCCACCCAGCAGGGTTGCAGAAAGTTGGGCTCCATAGCAAATACCCAACACCGGTATTTTTTGCAGCATTTCTTCTAACGCTACCCGGGGGGCATTTTCATCATTTACACTAAATGGGGAGCCGCTTAAAATGATTCCTTTGATGGAGGCATCATACTGAAACGATTTATGAAAAGGAATAATCTCGCAATAAACGTTCGCCTCTCTTACGGCACGGGCTATCAGTTGGGTAAACTGGCTGCCAAAATCGAGGATTAGTATTTTTTCTATCATGTTTGCGAAGGTAATTGAATTTTCTTTCGAATCAGGTACCCTGCTCGGGGGGTATTGCACAAAAAAAGCCCCGATTTAGATCGGGGCCTTCGTTATATTTTGATTGCAGCGTTTATTTGGCAGCAGCAGCATTGGCCTTTTTGGTCAATTTGCTTTTCAGGTTTGCCGCTTTGTTCTTATGAATAATTCCTTTTTTGGCAAGTTTATCAATCATAGAAACCACATTGGGCAGTCCATCGGCATAGGTCTGATCCCCTTCCTTGGTTTTGAGATCTCGGATTGCGTTACGAGTAGTTTTACCGTAGTAGCGGTTGCTGTCTCTGCGCTTGGAAGCTTGTCTTACATCTTTTTTGGTAGCTGCGTGATTAGCCATTGTGTATTTTTTTCGGGACGGCAAAGTTAGTGATTCCCCGTGAAATGGTGAAATAAAAACCAAAAAAAATCAAAAAACTGCATATTCCGCTTTATTTTATCCCTATTTGAGGGGGGTGTATGCGCTAGTTGACCGATATTTGCATCCCGACAACCAACCCTGTTGCCTGAATTATGAAAGACTTTTCATACATAACCAACTCTCATCCTGCCTTTATAGAAGGTATGTACCAATCATTTCTGCAAAATCCGGAGAGTGTAGATGCAGATTTACGTAAGTTTTTTGAGGGATTCGACTTTGCCGTTTCAAATGGCGCTGCTCAGGTACATGTGCCTTCAGCCCCTGCTGAATCTACAACCCCTGTTACACCTTCAGCCACTCCGGCGCCCGTTTTGCCCAGCACTGGCGAGGGGGTTGATATTGCCCGAGAAATTGCGGTATATCGATTGATTTTGGGATATAGAAATAAGGGGCACTTGCTGGCTACTACCAATCCTATACGACCTCGGAAAGACAGGGGTGCTAATTTAGACCTTGATTTCTTTGGTTTGGGCGAGCTGGATTTAGATCGGGTATTTTATGCCGGTAGTTTATTGGGAATGCCCGGTGCTAGTTTGCGAGACATTTTAGCCAAATTACAACAAACCTATGCGCAACATGTGGGGATTGAGTTCAAATACATCAGTGATCAGAAAAAAATTGACTTCCTAACCCGAGAAATGGAATCTGGATTTTCTCAGCCATTGTCTATAGAAAAGAAGAAAAGAATATTAGAGAAACTGAACCAGGGGGTGATGTTTGAGAAGTTCTTACACACGAAATATATCGGACAAAAACGTTTTTCGTTGGAAGGGGGAGAAACTACCATCGCAGCGCTCGATACGATTATCAATGTGGCCGCCGAGCTAGAAGTAGCGGAAGTGGTGATTGGAATGGCCCACCGTGGCCGGCTGAATGTGTTGGCCAATATCATGGGAAAAACCTACAACCAAATTTTCAGTGAGTTTGAAGGAACGGCTCAGATAGACCAAACCATGGGTAGTGGTGATGTGAAATACCATATGGGGTATGGAAGTGATGTGCCTACTCCTTCTGGAAAAACGATGCGCCTCAAATTAATGCCAAATCCTTCGCATCTGGAAGCGGTTGATCCGGTTGTGTTGGGTTTTGCCCGTGCCAAGGCAGATGTGTTGTATCAAAGTGATTTTGATAAAATTTTACCTGTGCTGATTCACGGAGATGCTTCCGTAGCAGGTCAGGGTATTGTGTACGAAATATTACAAATGTGCAATCTGCGGGGTTATTATACCGGAGGAACTATTCATTTTGTAATTAATAACCAGATTGGATTTACTACTGATTTTGATGATGCGCGAAGTGCAGATTATTGTACTTCTGTTGCCGCCATGGTGCAGGCACCTGTATTGCATGTAAACGGAGATGATGCAGAAGCGGTTGTAAAATGTGCCGAAATAGCTACCCGTTATCGCAACGAATTTAACAGCGATATTTTTATTGATATGGTTTGCTATCGTAAGCATGGACACAACGAAGGCGACGATCCAAAATATACGCAGCCGCAGTTATATGCTTTGATAGATAAGCATCCCAACCCACGTGAAATATATACCACCTATCTCTTACATAATGGAGCGGAAGACGCCCAGCAAATGGCGAGAGATATGGAGAAGAAATTCTGGTATGATTTGCAGGAAAGGCTGGATGAGGTAAAGCAACACCCCCTTCCTTACAATTATCAGCCACCCGAGCTCGCTTGGAAGAGTTTGCGAAAAGCGCATGCACATGATTTTATTGCATCGCCCGAAACTGGCATACCAGATCAGGTGTTTCATCAATTATTTCAGCAACTGATGAAGTGCCCCGAAAATTTTCAGCCCTTGAAAAAAGTAGAAAAGCTGATTCAGGAAAAAATCAAATTGCTGGAAACAGAACAAAAAGTAGACTGGGCTACGGCAGAACTGCTTGCTTATTCCTCTTTGTTGGTGGAAGGAAAAATGGTTCGCATGAGTGGACAAGATGTTCAACGTGGAACCTTTAGCCACCGACATGCTATCATTCGGGATGAGCAAACAAATAAGGGATATAACCGACTGAATCATTTTAACCAGGAGCAAAAGAAATTTAGAATTTATAATTCTTTGCTGAGTGAGTATGCAGTGTTAGGATTTGAATATGGATACTCACTGGCTAATCCCGATGCATTGGTAATTTGGGAAGCCCAGTTTGGTGATTTTTCAAATGGAGCGCAAACCATCATTGATCAGTTTTTAGCTGCGGGCGAACAAAAATGGCAGCGACAAAATGGGGTGGCGATGTTATTGCCGCATGGATATGAGGGGCAGGGTCCGGAGCACAGCAGTGCCCGCATGGAAAGATACCTGCAACTTTGTGCAGAACTCAATCTGATAGTAACTAACATCACCTGTGCCTCAAATTTATTCCATGTTTTCAGAAGACAGCTTGCCTGGCCTTTCCGGAAACCTTTGATAAATTTTTCACCTAAAGCTAATTTGAGAAGTGCCGGCACCTTTAGTTCCGTTAAGGAATTTATTCACGGTCGTTTTAGGGAAGTAATTGATGATGATGCTGTAAGTGATCCGGATGCGATTCGAAAAGTGATTCTTTGTTCTGGAAAAATATATTTCGAGATGCTAGAGAAGCAACAGAAAGATCAGCGGAAAGATATTGCCTTGGTTCGCTTAGAGCAATTATATCCGCTGCCGGTAAATCAGCTAGAAAAACTGCATCGGAAATACCAGGCAGCCACTTGGTTTTGGGTACAAGAAGAGCCGCAAAATATGGGAGCAGCTTCTTTTCTGCAGATGAATCTGAAGTCGTTCAGTTTCGGAGTTATCAGCAGAAATGCTAGCGCAGCTACTGCAACCGGTTATGCCAAAATACATGCTCTGGAGCAGGCACAAATTATTGCTACTGCTTTTAGTGTTTGATTAATAAACTGAATACAAATTGTATGATTGATATAAAAATACCTTCTATCGGAGAATCTATCAGTGAAGTTACTTTACTCAAATGGACGCAACCCGAAGGCGCCTGGGTAGAAAGAGACCAGGTGATTGCTGAACTGGAAAGTGAAAAAGCTACTTTTGAAGTGAATGCCGAACAGGCCGGTACCTTACAACAATTAGCCAAAGAGGGAGATAGCTTACGCATTGGTGATATTGTTGCTAAAATAGATGAAACGGCTGTTCGTCCTGCAGAAGCTCCGGTTGCTGAAAAAACAGCGGCCCCTTCAACTGCGCCTGCAACCACAGTGCCATCCCCAGCACCCACAACCGCTGCCACTCCCAAAGCAACCCCAGTAGCCTCTGCCATTATCGCCAATACACAGGTTGATGTAGCAGCTATCAAGCCATCGGGTGTGCATGGAAAAATTGTGAAGCAAGATGTGCTGGATGTGTTGAAAAATCCCGGCAAAAAAGCATTTGAAGGTGCCGAACTGATGTCGCGGAATTTGCGTCAGGAAAAAATGAGCAATCTCCGTAAAACTATTTCGCGCAGATTAGTAGAAGCCAAAAATTCTACTGCCATGCTCACTACTTTTAACGAAGTAGATATGACGCAGATTATGGCCATCCGTAAAGTGCATAAAGATAAATTCAAAGAGTTGCATGGTGTAAATCTGGGATTTATGAGCTTTTTTGCCAAAGCATGTGCAGTGGCTTTGAGTGAGTGGCCTACTGTAAATGCTTCCATTGATGGTGACCAGATTATTTTCCATGATTATGCAGATATCAGCATTGCGGTTAGTACGCCTCGTGGATTAACTGTTCCGGTGGTGAGAAATGTAGAAAGTTTAAGCATGGCCGATATTGAAAGGAGAGTTGTGGAGCTGGCAGGTAAAGCAAGAGACAGCAAGTTAACCGCTGATGAACTGCAAGGGGGAACTTTTACTATCACTAATGGAGGGGTTTTTGGAAGTTTGATGAGTACCCCCATTATCAATATACCGCAAAGTGCTATTTTGGGCATGCATAAAATACAGGATCGTCCCATGGCGGTAAACGGACAAGTGGTTATTTTACCCATGATGTATTTGGCATTGAGTTACGATCACCGCATTATTGATGGAAGAGAGAGTGTAGGATTTTTGGTTCGTGTGAAAGAATTACTGGAGAATCCTTCCTGGTTATTGATCGGCAAAGATCCCGTGAAATCTTTACTCGAATTATAAGAAGGCATATGCTATCCGCCTCCTTTTCAGCATCCACACCGGCAGGCAGGCGATACATCAGCTATTTGCAAACAGCAGATGCATTGGTAAGTAAATACAACGGTACTGAGCCCCTTGCTGCTTATTTGAAAAAATATTTTGCTGCCAATAAAAAACATGGCGGTAGCGATAGAAAACATATCAGCACCCTTTGCTATGGTTTTTTTCGGTTGGGAAATTTTAAAAGCGAATGGACTGAAAGTACCCGTTGGCAAACCGTATTATTCTTATATCCCCCAGCGGAAATAATCGCCATAGAACTATTGCCTGAATCCTGGCAATTGCAACTTCCAGATCCGTTGTTTGATAAATTCAGCTGGTTAGCCACACAGGGTTTATCCGGAAACTGGCTGTCGATATTCCCTTTTATACATCTGTTAAGTGCCAATATTACTGTGAACGATTTTGTTGCCAGTCATTTACGCCAACCCGATTTATTTCTTCGGGTTCGCCCGGGCAAATGGCCGCAAGTAGAAAAAAAATTACAAGCAGCCGGAATCGATTTTAATAAAATTGGAACTGATGCGCTATCCCTTCGCAATACTACTTCTATTGAGCAGGTACTGAAAATTGATGAGGAAGTGGTAGTTCAGGATTTGAGTTCTCAGCGGGTTGCTGAATTATTTAACTATATTTCAATAGATTCTACCAGGCAATTATCGGTTTGGGATTCTTGTGCAGCAAGTGGAGGTAAGTCGATACTCGCCAAAGATTATTTTGGTTCTATTAGATTAACAGTGAGCGACGTAAGAGCAACCGTATTGCATAATCTGGAAAAGCGGTTCGCCAAAGCCGGCATAAATACCTACGATCAACGAGTAATAGATTTGAGTAAGGCTGGTTTTGCCTTACCTCCGCAACAACTGGTAATTTGTGATGTACCTTGTTCGGGCAGTGGAACCTGGGGCAGAACGCCGGAGCAGATTCGTTTTTTTACCGAAGAAAAATTGGCGGAATATAATCAACGCCAACGGGCGATCCTTACTCATGTAGCCCCAACCGTTGCAGAAAATGGCTATCTGTTGTACATCACTTGTTCGGTTTTTCGCAGCGAAAATGAAGCAATGGTAAGCTGGTTGCAGCAAGGGTTTCCCTTCCGTTTAGTTGAAAGTAAATTATTACCAGGCTATCAGCATCAAGCCGATACCTTGTATGCCGCTTTGTTACAAAAGGTTTCGTAAAAAAAGTTAGTGTATTATTACGAGCGCTGAATAATTCCTCCCCCCATCACATCATCCCCTTCGTAAAAAACAGCGCTTTGTCCGGGTGCAATACCCTTAACCGCTCCGGGAAACTGCACTGCAATACCGGATGATTGAGGCGTAAGAATAGAGTGTGCTCCGGGATCTTTATAACGGATCTTGGTGATAGCCTCTGTGGGTGCATCAATACCCGCATATTTTAGCCAATTGATTCTGGTGACCTGCATATCCGTTTTGTCTAAATCATTTTCCTCTCCCAACACAACCACATTGGTTTCCGGATCGATGGACGTAACATATACAGGATGACCAAGGGCGATATCAAGCCCTTTGCGTTGCCCGATGGTATAGAAAGGGTATCCTTTATGTTGACCTAATTTTTTTCCGGATTTATCTACAAACCATCCTCCATTCACGCGCTCTTCTAAGCCATCCACTTTTCTTTTCAGAAAGCCGCGATAATCGTTATCGGGCACAAAGCAAATCTCATAGCTCTCGCTTTTTTTGGCTAATTCGGGATAGCCATAATCAACTGCCATTTGTCGGATGGCAGATTTTCTAAAACCGCCCAGGGGTAAAAGGGTTCTACTCAACAATTCCTGATCGAGGCCCCATAGCACATAGCTTTGGTCTTTGGTTTCATCCAAGCCTTTGCTGATAACATATCGATCATTGGTATGTTTTCGAACGGAGGCATAGTGACCGGTAGCGATAAATTCGCAATCCAGTGCATTGGCTCTTTTTAGGAGTGCCCTCCATTTGATGTGAGTATTACACATCACACATGGATTGGGCGTTCTGCCGGCTAGGTATTCTTCCACAAAATTCTCTACTACAAAATCGCCAAATTCATCGCGGATATCCAGAATAAAGTGGGGGAAGCCATGGTGAACGGCTGCCTGGCGGGCATCATTAAATGAATCTATATTGCAACAGCCGGTTTCTTTAGTAGAAGTGGTGGAACTGGAGTAGTCCCAGGTTTTCATGGTAATACCTACCACCTCATACCCCTGGTCGTGGAGCATAAGGGAGGCTACGGTACTATCTATACCGCCACTCATTGCCACTAAAATTTTACCATTTCTACTCATTATACTTTCACTCTTTGGAGCCTGCAAAGGTACAACAACTCTAGTTAAACCGGGAATAGTTGCTGTTAGTGGCATGCATCGGGGTTTTGGCAGCAGGTAAGATTATCATTTTGCAATGGTATCTATCTACCTGAATTACACATAATTGCACCGTCTTTTCTATTATGAGTGAAATGTCTTCATTATTTTCTTTTACAAAAGACCGTAATTTCCCGGGCAATAAGCAGTGATAAAAAACAGTCATGTAGCGTTTTTGTATACCTTAGTATGTATAAACAATTTACTATGATCAAGTATACCAGTTTAATAATAATCACCCTTGTGATTAGCTTATCCGGGTTATTCGCCCAAGAATCAGCCCCGCCAAAACAGGGAATTGACCTCGAAAAACTAGAAGTGCGCGATTCAGCAGGTCGTTTATTGAAAATGGATGAGTGGCTTCCGATGAATGCTTCTGGCAAGTACAACCTTACTTTTAATCCGGAATATACCCGTGCGAGCATTACTAAACTATCAGTGGAAGCATACCTACAAAAAATGAAGGCTGCGCCCAAGCCAGGGGAGAGTAAGAGTTTTGTAACCGGAACTTTTCCGACCAATTTCAAGGAGAAAACTATTCGGGGCAATCGGATAGAACTAGATAAACTAAAAGGAAAAGTAGTTGTGTTGAATTTCTGGTTTGTTGGGTGTCCTCCCTGCCGCATGGAAATTCCCGAATTGAATGAACTCACCAAAGAATTTGCAGGAAAGGAGGTGGTTTTTGTAGGGGTTGCATTGGATGAAAAAGTAGACGTTGAACAGTTTTTAGTGAATACTCCTTTTGATTATCAGCAAATTGCGTCGGGAAGAACCATAGCCTCTCAATATGGTATAAAAGGGTATCCCACCCATGCCGTGCTGGATAAAACGGGAAAGGTGGTTTTTCAAACCATGGGATTAGCCCCCAATACATTGTTCTGGTTAGGACAGTCTATTGAAGAGGCCTTAGCGCAAAATCCCGGAAAGTAAGTATATCAACAGCTGTGTTCTAGATTGGGTAAAAATACTTAATGGCGATTGCCGCCTTTTTTTGATATTTACCAAAATTGTTCATCATGGTAAGAATGCAGGCCATTGGCCATTTAGGAAAGGATGCCGTTACCAATAATGTGAATGGCAAAACCGTAATCAACTTTACCGTTGCCCATACGGAGAAGAGCAGAGATGCCCAGGGAAACCCGAAAGACAAGACTATTTGGGTGGATTGTGCTTACTGGACCGATCGCACAGCCGTTGCGCAGTATTTAAAAAAAGGTACCCAGGTATATGTAGAAGGTCAGCCCGATATCAGAACCTATACTACTCAGGATGGTCGCAATGGAGCATCCCTTACTTTACGCGTAGGGAATATTCAGTTGTTCGGTGGAAGATCTGCTGAAGGCGGAAATACCGAATCTGGCTCAGCGGGAGGATACAGCAATACTGCTGCTCCATCGGCTGCTGGCGCTGATAGTATGCCACAAATGGATGGCGCTTCCAACGATGATTTACCCTTTTAATTGACCGAATCACTTTTTTGTGGCTGTACATTCTTTTGAATCACTCACTGGTTTTGTGCAACGGGTACTGGAATCTATAGGGTGCTCTACAGCGGATGCACAAACTGCCGCGCATGCATTGGTGTCTGCCGATTTGCGGGGCATAGACAGTCACGGCGTTGCCCGGTTACAAGGATATTTACGCCTCAAAGAGGCCGGCAGAGTAAATGTTACTCCCCACCTACAAATTGTACATGAGAGTCCTTCAACAGCCGTTGTTGATGGGGATGCAGGGTTAGGCCTTGTAGTGGCCCCCTATGCCATGCGCGTGGCGATAGAAAAAGCCCGCACTTGTGGCACCGGATGGGTAAGTGTGCGCAACTCGAACCATTTTGGTATTGCCGGCTATCATGCCATGATGGCTTTGCCCGAAGATATGATTGGTATCGCCATGACGAATGCCAGTGCACTAGTAGCCCCTACATTTTCTAAAGAAAAAATGCTGGGAACCAATCCCATTGCCGTTGCCATACCTGCGGGTGTGCAGCCGCCCTTTGTGGCTGATTTTGCAACTACCACTGCTGCCAATGGGAAATTAGAATTGTTGCAGCAGAAAAATAGTCCTACCCCCGATGGCTGGGTACAGGATGAAGAGGGGCAACCCAGCACCGATGCACATGTTTTAAAGAAACAAGGTGCTTTGCTGCCCTTGGGTGGCGACCGGGAACATGGGAGCCATAAAGGATATGCTTTGGGCAGTATTGTAGATATTTTTTCAGCGGTTTTCAGTGGGGCATCTTATGGCCCCTGGGCGCCGCCTTTTCCAGCCTATATTGCCATGCCCGAGAATATGCCGGGTAAGGGATTGGGACATTTTTTCGGTGCCATGCGGATTGATGCTTTTCGGCCTGCCGAGGAGTTTAAGGCGCATATGGATAATTGGATTGAAAGATTTCGGGCGGCGACTCCGGCACCCGGTTACGATCGGGTATTAATTCCCGGCGACCCCGAACGCGAAACGGCAGCTTTACGAAGCGTACAGGGTATTCCCATACATGACGCGGTTGAGAAAGATTTGGCTGAAATAGCGGAACGGTTAGGGATTGTGCCGTTGTAAAATATAGCCTTTGGTAACATACAGGTAAGCTGCCTGAGATACCTGGTTGAGTAGTATTACTTAACATGCATTTTTTTAAACAGATTTACTGTCGGGGTGGTATACTCAACTTGAAAAAAAACCAATAAGTAGGTGTTAAGCGTTGAACAATGTTTTAAAGTAAATGGATGTCTCTTATAAATATTTATTTATATTTGAATAAGGCTAAACAGTTTCGCGCATTGCATTCTAATGGGTGTTAGCTATTACTTGGGGAGTGGCGGGTATAAGCTAATTGGTGGCAAACTACATCGCCCTAAGGTCAAAGACTCTATGAAAATAATTTAGTAGCTTTAAGTTCAAATTATACATTATGAAATACGGAGAAATTAGCATTGATCCAGAGGTGATGAGCGGTGCTCCTGTATTTGCTGGAACCCGAGTGTTAGTGCAGACCTTATTCGACTATATTGAGAGCGGAGAAGATTTAGCAGAATTTCTTGATGACTTCCCCAGTGTTTCCAAGGAATCTGCTTTGGCTGTTTTGGAAATGGCCAAAAAAACACTCACAACAGAGAAAATGCTTCATGAAAATTTTGCTTGATGAAAGTTTGCCGCGCAAACTCAAAAATGACTTTGGGAAAGAGCACGAAATCTGGACTGTTCGTGACAAAAGCTGGCTAAGTAAGAAAAACGGCGAATTATTAGGACTTATGATTAATGATGGCTTTGAGCTATTCGTAACAGCCGACCAACATTTACAATATCAACAAAGGGTTGAAAATCTTCAAATAAGAATTGCAGAACTACGTGGGAAGGACAATACGCGTAGCACACTAAAAAAACTAATTCCATTACTATTGGACAAGCTTAAAGAAGATAACCTTATGTTTATTTTTGAAATTGCCGCAATTTAACCGTCTGTCACTAACACTGGCTTGCCAAAAGTGGCGCTGTGGTGCAATTAGAAAGAATTTATCTTAAATTTAAAATAGGTGCTTTGAATGAAGTTAAGTGGCGCGTATCGCCACCTTCGCCAAGCCCGAAAACGTAAGTTCTAACCCATTCTAAATAATTAAAAATGAACTTATATTTCATAAGTGGTTTAGGTGCAGACGAGAGAGTGTTCAAAAAATTGACACTTCCTGAACAGTACAAAATTAATCACATTAAATGGCCTGAACTTTCCCAAAATGAAACGCTTCATTCCTATTGTGTCAAAATTTCAGAGCAGATAGACACTTCGCAGGCTTTCAGTCTAATTGGGCTTTCATTTGGTGGAATCGTTGCAACAGAAATATCAAAATCCCTTCAACCCAAAGCCACTATAAAAATTTCAAGCATTTCTACCAGAAACGGGTTGCCAATTCATTATAAAATCTGTGGGTTGATAAGACTAGATAAATTGGTTCCAGCATTTACTATGAATAAAGTTTATCCCTTTACTTATTGGTATTTTGGTGTAACCGAGCCAGCAGATAAAAAGCTTTTAAAAGAAGTAATCCATGATACGCCCACCAAATTTCTGAAATGGGCAATTAACGAAATCCTTAATTGGCAAAATGAAGTACGACCCGATAATTTATACCACATTCATGGAACGAATGACAAACTTTTTCCATTTAGTTTAACTAAAGCAGATAAAGCTGTTGAAAACGGCGGGCATTTAATGGTGTATACGAATGCAGATTTAGTAAGTGATTTAATTCGAATGCGCTTGGGCAACAGCTAACATCAGCTTTCTAAATCTGGAGTTCTAGTATCCCAATTATCCATACAGATTTACAAAAAGAGTTAACTATTTTGGATGTTGTTTCAGAAACGGCGGAAGAAAAGGTAGGGTATTTTTAATAGGGACTACATTAACCTGAATTTTAATTTTTAGCCCCCCTGTCTATCTTCAGAACTGTTAACGAGAATTGAAAGAGCCAGATGAATCGAGAGGTTCTAGTCCGGTTCTGTGGAAAGGCAGGGATGAAATTCCCTTGCCTGACCCGATTATAGGCAAGCCATTTTGGTTATTTAACTTTTATACGTATCTTTGAAAAAAATACACGTATTATGACAACTAAACTCACTCTCACAGTTGAGAAAGATGTTATTGAGCGGGCAAAGTCTTATGCGAAGGTTTCTGGAAAAAGCCTTTCTGAACTCATTGAACAATACCTTGAGACACTAACTCAAGAAAATAACACTCAACCTATTTCTCCAAAGTTAAAAAAATTAATAGGTGCAGTTAAATTGCCGAAGGACTTCGATGAAAAGAAGGAGCTACAGAACTATTTGGTGAAAAAACATTTATGAAAAAAATTTTCGTTGACACTAATATTTTGGTGGATCTTTTAGCCGATCGAAAGCCATTCAGCAAATATGCTGTTGAAATTTTCAGTGCTGCAGAGAACAAAAAAGTAAAACTTTTTACTTCATCTCATTCCATAGCAACAACCTACTATTTATTAAAGAAGTTTATAGATGATAGCTCTCTTCGCAAAACTCTATTAAGCTTAATAGGGTATATGACAATAATTTCAGTTGATACAGAAGTACTTACAAAAGGCTTACGATCAAAGCAAAAGGATTTTGAAGATTCTGTACAGATTTATTGCGCAACAACTATTGATAGAATCGACTGTATAGTAACTCGAAATGTAAAAGACTTTAAAGGGTGTGAAATACTTGTTTTAACACCAGATGAACTTTGTTCTAGACTCTAATTGACCTGCCTATAACAATAGGCTTTGCACAATTTGGGCTTCCACCTTTGGCTCTTCAACTTTTGGTATTGCTAATCAACTTCAGTAATTTGGCTTTAGCTAATCGCGTCAGTAGTGGCTAAGCCAGCAGTAGAATCACAGATTATCCAAACTGCTCAAAGCCCTGGACGTTAACATCAGCTCGCTAAAAGTGGAATTTTAAGATCGCTATTATCTTTCTGACAAGTTTATCAAGGCGCTTAATGTTATTTTAGCAGTTTTTACTGAGTAACCGGAATAAACGATAGGGTATTTTTAATGTGGCCTACATTCACGTGAATTTTAATTTTTACTCCCCCCCATGTCTATCTTTATAACTGTTAACGAGAATTGAAAGAGCCTGATGAATCGAGAAATTCTAGTCCGGTTCTGAGGGAAGGCAGGGGTCAAATTCCCTTTCCTAACCCGAGTAGATAGATGATTTCATATCTTCTCTTCACTTTTATAGGGCTAAAATTAAAATATCCCATTACGGGAACTTTACTTATTTTTGTACAAACTCTTATAAGTTGAGAATAATTGCTAAAAAAACATTGCGAGATTTTTGGGAGGAGCATCCTGACAGTGAACAACAATTAAAATCATGGTATCAGGAAACTTCAAATGCTAAATGGACGGGGCCAACTAACATTAAAATTGACTATCCAAGTGCAAGTTTTTTAGGAGAAAACAGAGTGGTTTTTAACATTAAAGGAAATCATTACAGGCTAATCGTTAAAATTAGTTACGATTATCAAATGGTTTGGATTCGATTTGTTGGAACTCATGCTGAGTATGATAAAGTAAATGCTAAAACAATTTAAAATGAACATTAAACCAATTAAGACAAAAAAAGATTATGAACAGGCTCTTGAAAGACTTGAAAAAATATTTGATGCAAAAAAGGGAACTCAAAAGGGTGACGAATTAGAAATATTGGGAATGTTGATTGACAATTATGAAATGGAGAAATTTCCTATTGGCTTCCCTGACCCAGTTGAGGCAATTAAATTTCGAATGGAACAACTAGGTTACAATCAAACTGATTTGGCAAATGTGGTTGGACTAAAAAGCCGAGCAAGTGAAATTCTTAATCGTAAACGAAAATTATCCCTTGAAATGATTAGACAAATTCATGACAGGTTAAATATTCCTACTGAGGTATTAATTCAAGCATACTAAATAGCACATTTCTGCTAACAAAGGTCGTTTGACAAAATGGCCCCATTAGAACGGGTCTTTCGTCTTTTTATCAGTTAGCTGATTTTGTTCATAAACCCCCACCCCCTACCTTTGCAGGCTGAATTAACATAGGCAATCACTTGCCCTTATTACAAAAAGATTAGGTATGAAAGTAATGAAGTTTGGAGGCACCAGCGTGGGCAAACCCGAGCGGATGCAACAGGTTAAGGAATTAATCACCCGCCACAATACCCCCACCCTGGTAGTATTGAGTGCACTTAGCGGAACCACCAATAGTTTGGTAGAAATCAGTCAGTCCCTTGCCAGTGGCGATAAACCGGAAGCACAACAAAGAATTGAGCGCCTAGAAGCGCATTACCGCCAATTCGTGTTGAGCTTATTACATCAGCCGGCTACTTTAGAAAAAGCCAATCTGGTAGTGTCGGAGCATTTTGAATTCCTGCATATTATTCTGCGCATTTCATTTAGTGAGGCGTTGAATAAAGATATTCTTGCCCAGGGAGAGCTACTCAGCACCAAATTATTTTCTCTTTACCTCGAAGAGCAAGGAGTAGATCATGTATTAATTCCAGCGCTTGAGTTTATGTCTATCGATCAGCACGAAGAACCCCAGCTTTCTTTGATCAGTCAAAAACTCAACCGCATCCTCCAAAGCCATCTTGATAAAAAATTATTCATCACCCAGGGATATATCTGCCGCAATGCCCGTGGCGAGGTAGACAACCTGAAAAGGGGAGGAAGTGATTATACGGCTTCTCTAATTGCAGCTGCTGTGCATGCAACGGTTTGTGAAATATGGACGGATATCGATGGCATGCATAACAACGATCCTAGAATTGTTAATACAACCATTCCTATTGAGCAGCTCAGTTTTGATGAAGCTGCCGAGTTGGCCTATTTCGGTGCTAAAATTTTACATCCTACCTGTATCTGGCCTGCCCAGCAAGAAAATGTTCCGGTTAAGTTGTTGAACACCATGCAGCCCGATGCGGCCGGTACAGTAATTATGAAGGAAGCTGGCAGCACCGGTGTTAAGGCAGTAGCAGCCAAAGATGGCATCACCGCCATTAAAGTAAAGAGCAGCCGTATGCTACTGGCCTATGGATTTTTAAGAAAGATTTTTGAAGTGTTTGAAAAATACAAAACCTCCATCGATATGATCACCACTTCCGAAGTGGCGGTATCGGTTACCATTGATAACGATCAATTTCTGAAAGAGATAGTACAAGAGTTACAACCCTTTGGCACGGTGGAGGTAGAAGAAAATCAGACCATCATTTCTATTGTAGGGAATGAAATTGCCCAAACCGACCAAGTGCTGGAAAAACTTTTTTCAGCCATTCGTTCCGTTCCGGTAACGATGGTGAGTTATGGCGGTAGTCCACATAATATTTCTTTATTGGTTCCCGCGGCAGAAAAGAAAACTACTTTACAGGCTTTGAATAAAGGCTTGTTCGGATTGTAGTTTTACCTGCGAACATATTAATGCATAAAAAATGCCCGATGAAAAACATCGGGCATTTTTATATTCGTTTCTATACTATTAGATGATTAACAGGGCATCACCATAACTAAAGAATCGGTATTTATCTTTAATGGCTTTTTTATAAGCTTCCATTGCAAGGTCGTAACCCGCAAAAGCACAGGTCATGATCAGCAAGCTGGTTTTTGGAAGATGAAAATTGGTAACCAAACTATCGGCCACATTAAATTTATAGGGAGGATGAATAAAATGGTTCGTCCATCCTTCACTGGGTTTTAATAATTTTTGTGCAGTAAAGCTGCTTTCCATTGCACGCATGGTAGTAGTTCCGATGGAACAAATGCGGTGACCAGTTTCTTTAGCTTTATTTACAATGGCGCAAGCTTGTTCGGAAATCGCATAATATTCTGCATCCATTTTATGCTTACTCAGGTCTTCTACCTCTATTGGGCGAAAGGTTCCAAGGCCGGTGTGCAGCGTTACTTCTGCAAAGCGGATTCCCTGAATTTCGCATCGCTTGATTAATTCTGGACTAAAGTGTAAACCGGCAGTTGGGGCGGCAACGGCTCCTTCGTCTTTTGCATACACCGTTTGGTAGCGCTCTTTATCCTCTTCGTCGGGTTTGCGTTTGATGTATTTAGGAAGGGGCGTTTCTCCCAAAAATTCCAGCATCTTTTTGAAGCTTTCATCATCATCATCCCATAAAAATCGAATGGTTCTTCCGCGGCTGGTGGTATTGTCGATTACCTCAGCAACTAGTTCTTCGTTGTCGCCAAAATATAATTTATTGCCTACTCTGATTTTTCTTGCGGGATCAACAATTACATCCCATAAACGATTGGGCTTGTTAAGTTCACGCAATAAAAATACTTCAATTTTTGCACCGGTTTTTTCCTTTCTGCCATACATACGGGCAGGGAAAACTTTGGTATTATTTACTACAAACACATCCTTATCATCGTAATATTCCAGGATATCTTTAAAGTGTTTGTTTTCCATGTGGCCGCTTTTGCGATCCACTACTAACATTCGGCTGTCTTCCCTTCTTTTGGTTGGATTTTGTGCAATCAGGTTGAGGGGCAGGTCGAATTTGAACTGTGATAATTTCATGTGTCTAATCCTTTAGATAATAGCCACCTGTAGTTGGCCGCTTGGGTAAACGGCTCGCTTCATGTTACGGCATGAATTTTTATAAAGTTGGCAAAGGTACGCATTTTCAGTGGTATTCCCAAATGCATTCGTTTTCAATGGGTTAAGAGGGTTTTGGCTTCAATTTTAGCTATTCCTTCCCCCAAAAGCCAACCGTTATACTGAATTATTTTTTTTACTCCATAAGCAATTGAACGGCAATTCAATAGCAGGTTGTAGGCAGTGTAAAAATAAATGCAGGTTAATATTTGTTTTCACTGTCCGAATTGCGTTGGTTTCTCCTATTTTTGCACTCACATTTGTTAGTTTTTGGTATCGGCAACCAACCGAAAATCGGCGATTATGCAAAAAAACTGGTGGAAAGTATGGTGTATTATTTTACTTGTGTACACATGTACTTATGGATTTCTGGTTCCGGTTCCCGACCCACCGGGTGTGCCCCTGAAGCAAACCATCCGAAATTTATTTTTGCATGTACCTATGTGGATAGGTATGATGGTATTTTTTACGGTGTCGGTGGTTAACTCCATTCAGTATTTACGCTTTCTGAACCCGAAATATGATATCCGTGCCACTGAATTTGCAAGAACCGGTGTGGTGTTCGGATTGCTGGGATTATTTACCGGAATGATCTGGGCGCATTTTCAATGGGGCAAGGCATGGAGTGGGGATGTGAAACAGAACGGGGCAGCCATTGCTGTATTAATGTATTTTGCCTATTTTGTATTAAAGGGCAGTTTGCAAGACGAAGAAAAGCAGGCCCGAATAGGGGCTGTATTTAATGTGTTTGCCTTTTTTATGTTATTCCCAACTATCTGGATATTACCCCGCTTAAGTGAGAGTTTGCATCCCGGCGGAATGGGAAGCGAGGGGAACCCCGGACTCAATCCAAAAGACACTACCAATGCTATGCGCTCAGTGATGTATCCTGCTTTTATTGGCTGGACGCTGCTCGGGGTATGGATTTCAACTTTGCGCATTAGAATCAGATTATTATCCGCTTAAATCAACTATATGTTTACATCTCGTGGTTGTTTGTTACTGGTTTTTATGGTGATGTTATCGGCTACGCTATTCGCACAAGCACCCGGAGCTGAACCAGAAAATATGTTTACCTCCAATGGAAAGTTGGGAGTGGTTATTGCCGTAGTTGTAACCCTTTTGGTGGGTTTATTTCTTTACCTGATTTCCCTGGACAGAAAAATTAGTCGACTCGAAAAAAAATAATAATGCAGGAACCTGCTGACCCCGGTTTCGTGTAATGTTCCCTGTTTATTAACCTTAAAAAACTATGTATGTCTAACCATTCCGATTACAGTTTTTTTCACAGTGTAGAGCAAAGTTTTGATAAAGCAGCTCTTTTTACCCAATGGGAAAGCGGATTACTGGAACAGATTAAAGCTTGTAACAGCGTTTACAGCATGCGTTTTCCGGTAAAGATGGATGATGGCCGCATCGAAGTGATTGAAGCTTATCGCGTTCAGCACTCACAGCATAAGTCACCCTGTAAAGGAGGTATCCGTTTTAGTGATGCCGTTAATCAGGATGAAGTGATGGCGTTGGCCTCTTTGATGACCTACAAGTGTGCCATCGTAAACGTACCTTTTGGAGGTGGCAAGGGTGGCATAAAAATTAATCCCCGCAACTACAGTGTATACGAGTTAGAAAAAATTACCCGTCGCTATACTAGTGAACTGGTGAAGAAAAATTTTATCGGTCCGGGCATTGATGTACCTGCGCCAGATTATGGTACCGGTGAACGTGAAATGGCCTGGATTGTGGATACGTATCAATCCCTAAAGCCGGGAGAAATTGATGGGGCTGGTTGTGTAACCGGGAAGCCTGTTACACAAGGAGGTGTAAGGGGCAGAAAAGAAGCTACTGGTTTAGGTGTGTTTTATGGGGTTCGTGAAGTGTGTAATATTCCCGATGTAATGAATAAGTTGGCACTATCAGTAGGAGTAGTAGGAAAGCGTGTTGTTGTTCAAGGATTGGGAAATGTGGGCTATCATTCAGCCAAGTATTTCCGCGAAAATGGAGCAATCGTAGTTGCCATTGCAGAATTTGAGGGCGCTATTTATAATGAAAACGGATTGAACGAAGAGGCAGTTTTTCAGCACAGAAAAGCTACCGGTTCTATACTAAACTTACCAGGAGCTACCAATATCACGGAGAGTACCAAAGCACTGGAGTTAGATTGCGATATTCTAATTCCTGCTGCACTGGAAAATGTAATTAACAAGGATAATGCTCCGCTTATCAAAGCAAAAATTATTGGGGAAGCTGCGAATGGTCCACTCACACCCGAAGCAGATGAGATTTTAATTAAAAAAGGTGTATTGGTTATTCCCGATATGTATTTGAATGCGGGTGGGGTTACGGTATCATATTTCGAGTGGCTGAAGAACCTGAGCCACGTTAGATATGGTCGGATGGAAAAACGTTTCACCGAAAATATGAATACCCATATTCTTGGGCAGATTGAAAACCTTACCGGTAAAACTGTTTCTGATGATGAGCGTCGTTTTATTATGCATGGCGCCGAGGAAGTGGATTTGGTACACAGTGGATTAGAAGAAACGATGATTACAGCTACTCGAGAAATCATGGATATCTGGAAAAAGAATCCAACCATCCCTGATATGAGAACGGCTGCCTATGTTTGTGCTATTAACAAAGTAGCTACCACCTATACCGAATTAGGCATCTTCCCATAAACTGGATAGTTTGTTCTAGTAAAGCATTATTGAAAAGCCGGCAACGCATTGATTTGCGTAACCATACCTTGGTGATTGATTTCAAATCCCAGGGTATGGTTTCCATTGGTTAAAATGATATAGCTGCAAGGGATACTTGCCTGATAAGCCAGCACTTGCTGCATTGTTTTTTCGCTGAGTGGGGTATTCGGTTCTTTACATTCTATCAGCATCCAGGGCTGATGATTTTTATACACCATCACATCTATTCGCTTTTGCATTTCTCCTAATTGCAGTCCTTTTTCTACGGCAATACAGGCAGCCGGATATTGCAGAGTTTGAATCAGGTATTGAATAAAATTTTGTCGCACCCATTCTTCCGGCGTAATCACCACCCATTTTTTCCGAATAGGATCAAACAGCCAATCCTTTCCATCAGTTTGTCGCATTGAAAAGCCCGGAGTAGGATAGGCGATGGGTATCATAACTTGGCAAACAGCCTGATTTTTGTTATTTTTGAAGAGTATCTTATTCAAAGATATTGATTCGGGCGATGTTGGCAGCCCTTTCCCACCTTTGCTCAATCGATATTTTCTTAAACAAGCTCATTATGAAAACCAAAGCAGATATTGTACATAACTGGTTACCTCGCTACACGGGTGCGCAATTAGCTGATTTTGGTAAGTTTATCCTGCTCACCAATTTCAGTAATTATGTTACGTTGTTTGCCAAGTGGAATAAGGTGAAGGTAGTAGGCCAGGATCGCCCCATGCAATGTGCCACTGCGAACGGAATTACCATCATCAACTTTGGAATGGGTAGTCCTGGTGCTGCCACCATCATGGATTTATTAACCGCCATCGAGCCCGAAGCGGTATTGTTTTTGGGAAAATGTGGGGGATTGAAAAAACGAAATAAGCTGGGTGATTTGATATTGCCCATTGCTGCGATACGGGGAGAAGGAACTTCCAACGATTATTTTCCACCGGAAGTACCCGCCATGCCAGCGTTTGCCTTGCAAAAAGCCATTTCAACCACCATTCGTGATTACGGAGTTGATTATTGGACGGGCACCGTATATACAACCAACCGCCGGATTTGGGAACATGATGAAGTGTTTAAAGAATACCTTACCAAAGTGCGGGCCTATGCCATTGATATGGAAACGGCCACTATTTTTACGGTGGGTTTTTACAATAAAATACCCACGGGGGCTCTTTTATTAGTGAGCGATCAGCCAATGATTCCGGAGGGAATAAAAACGGAAGAGAGTGATAAAAAGATTACCGCTACCTACGTAGAAAATCACCTGAAAATTGGGATTGATTCTTTAAAGCAATTAATTAATAACGGGCTTACCGTTCGCCATCTGCGGTTTTAGTCTTTCCACAAGAAAGGAAATAGGATAACTGCCAGTACAACTACCATTATATCCAGACCAATCAACAGGGCAATCATCTGCCATAACCCCGCTTGCACAACACTGGAAAAAGCAACAGCAGATATTTTCATCAACAATAAAATCTGTGGAATGATGATGGGGAAGCCCATCACAGCCATTAAGGCGGTAGATTGCTGTGCACGTGCTGCGATTGCGGCCAAAAAGGTAAACACCAGGCTGATACTACCCCCGCCTAAACAGGTAATCAGCATAAATAGCCCCAGGTGTTCTAAGGGATTACCCAACAGCAGTGTAAAGAGCAGCAGAGAAAGCAAACTCATGCATACCATCAAAAACAGGTTAAACAGCAATTTCGAAAGCACGAAATCCCGGGCACCGGCGATGGAATAGAAGTATAACATTCTGCCCCGGCTCTCTTGTAAAAAACTTTTTGCAACGGCATTCACACATACAAACAGCAACACGATCCAGAATAAGCCATTCCAGCTGTTTTCTTCCGGCTCACCCATCGACAGATATAAAACGAAGATGGTAGATGCCACATAGAGTAGGATGCCATACAACGTATATTGTTGCCGGCTTTCGAGCAGTAGGTCTTTTTTAAACAGTTGCCATATAGGTTGCGGAGCGCTCATGCAGAGGATAATCAGGTTTCATAATAACATTTTCGGCAACGGGGTTCGTAACTGTCGGTGGCGCCCAGTAAAATTTGACTGGCATCGGCTGTTTTACGATATGAGATGCTGGCAAGATTACCGCATTTAACACAGATGGCATGTAATTTGGTAATAAAGTCGGCTACGGCCAATAGCTGGGGCATTTGTCCAAAAGGCTTACCCAGATAGTCCATATCCAATCCCGCCACAATTACCCGAATTCCTTTTGCCGCTAAGGTTTCACAAACGGAAACAATTTGGTCGTCGAAAAACTGGGCTTCATCAATCCCTACCACATCCACCTGATTGGCCAGTAGTAATATTTTTTGGGAATGATCAATAGGGTAAGAAGGGAAGGAGTTGGCATCATGACTCACCACGGCTTCTTCATTAAATCGTACATCCATCGCCGGTTTAAATATCTCAACCTTTAAATTGGCAATTTTGGCTCTTTTCAGTCTGCGGATCAGTTCTTCCGTTTTGCCGCTGAACATACTGCCACAAATCACTTCAATAGACCCCCTTCTTTCTCCTGTTATATTGGGTTCGATAAACATATTAATACTAAAAGCCCTTATTTTTCGTTGTTACTGTATTCGAAGGTATTTGCGAACCCCAAATGTATTACATCCGATGGAAAGAGCAGGCTACCTCATCAATAAATTGAAGGAACAATATTATCAGCAGGAATCGCCCACGCATTTGCTGATAACCCTGGATTTGCTCTGGAAGGAGCTTTTTTCTCAATTGTCACCCGATCCCGAGGAAATTAATGAATTAACAGAAGCGGCTCCCGCTCCCATAACGATTACTTCCCGCCCATCAGATGATGCCTTGTATGCGTTGGATTTTGCCAAGGATATTCCGACTTTTGCCCATCAGGATTTTCCTTGTAAGGCCGAAATGGAAACGCAGCAGTTGCGAAAATCTGCGGCCAATTTATCGGGTATTTCTAATTCAGTCGCCGAAAAACATCCGCAGCATACCGATAGTACCGAATATGATTCCAACGAACCCATACGCGACCTTAAGCGGTCTATTACTGCCAAAGATCGTTTTATGTTTATCAACGAATTATTTAGGGGAGATGAAGTAATGTATGAGCGAAGTATGAAAACCATTCAGGGGTTTTCTATTTTTCCCGAGGCTCGTTTTTGGATAGAAAGGGAGCTAAAAACCAAGCTGGGTTGGCACGAGAACCATCCTACTGTTCAATATTTCGATCATTTGATTAAAAGGCGATTCTCCTGAATTACTTGCAGTACCTTATTGGTTGCCCCCCTTTTTGAAACCGTATAATCAAGCGCGATTTGTCCCATTTTTTCTCTTTCGATTTCATTGTCAAATAAAGCCTGTAAGGCTGAGTCCAGGGCCTGTCCGTTGTTAACCGTTATCGCCCCGCCCTTATCAACCAATTCGGTGGCTTCCAAATATTTCTGAAAAGTGGGACCCATAACTACAGGTTTGCCATAAACAGCAGCTTCTAGCACATTATGAACCCCTTCCGCCCCAAAACCACCGCCAATATAGGCAACGGAGGCATACCGGTATAAACTACTCAGCATACCGATACGGTCAATAATTAATATACTGCTATCAGAAATAGGGATTCCCTGTAAAAAAGCGGCCTCATAAGCTGAATAAAGCAGTGCGCCCGGGAAGGTTTCTTGGCATTTTCGCAAGCTCGCCGCATCGGTAAGATGCGGAACCAGTATGTGTTTAACAGCAAGGTGGTTGTTTGCAAAATGTTGTAATTCCTTATCATCCTCTGGCCAAGTACTTCCGGCAACCAAAACCGGATGCTGCTGCACAAAATTTTCAATGGCTGGCCAGGATTTGGGCTGGTTGGCAATTTGATGAACCCTGTCGAAACGGGTATCCCCTGCAATAGTAACCGGTGTAGTAACCTGAATTTCGGAAAGCAATTGCACGGAGGCTTCGTCTTGTACCAAAATCTGGGTAAACAAACTGAGCATCTTTCTGTAAAATCCACCATACCAAGTAAAGAAAATCTGTTGCTGCCGAAAAATGGCCGACACTAAAATAACTGGTATTTTTTGTTGCTGTAAAGTGGAAAGATAATAGTACCAGAATTCATATTTTATAAAAAGTACGAAAGCAGGTTTCACTATTGCAAGCCATTCCTGGGATTGGGAGGGGCTGTCCATTGGCAGATAAACTACCCGATTGGGCAGGGGATGGTTTTTACAAGCTTCATATCCCGAAGGGGAGAAAAAGCTCACCAGCAAAGCATATCCGGGATATTGCTGATGAATGGATTCCAGCACCGGTAATCCCTGTTCAAATTCTCCCAAAGAAGCACAATGCATCCAAATAACTGGTTTGCCAGGGTTCCAGTCCTTTATTTGGTTAAAAGCTATTTTTTGTCCCTCGCACCAAAGCCGGGCTTTAGGGCTTACCCAGCTAATGATTTGGGCTGCCAGTGGGTACAGGAAAATAAATAGCCGATATACTAGCATGTTGCAAGGATAGGGCGTGAAAATAATCAATTAAACGAATCCAATGCCTACCTACCTACCAATGCCCCTGAATCCCCTTTTTTATTGTAATTTTGCCACCCAAATACCTCTTAAGCATGAGACCCATACAAATGGTGGATACGAAAACTCAGTACCTGAATATAAAAGGGGCAGTGGATGCTGCGATTGGCGAAGTTTTAGATAGTGCTGCCTATATCAATGGAAAGTGGGTAACGGAATTTGCCAAGGAGTTGGGGGCTTACCAAGGAGATGTACATACTATTCCCTGTGCAAATGGAACGGATGCCCTGCAAATTGCCCTGATGGCACTGGGTTTGGAGCCCGGCGATGAAGTGATTACTCCCTCCTTTACCTATATCGCCACTACGGAAGTGGTTGCCTTATTGCGATTAAAGCCTGTTTTTGTAGAGGTTGACCCCGATACCTTTTGCATGCATCCCGAAGCCCTTCGCAAAGCGATCACTCCCAAAACCAAAGCAATCGTACCCGTGCATTTATATGGTCATTCAGCTCCCATGGAAGAAATTCTGCAAATTGCCCGGGAACATAACCTGCGGGTGGTAGAAGACAATGCGCAGGCCATTGGTTGCAGTTATACTTTTTCTGATGGTACTACCCAAAAAACAGGTACCATGGGTGATGTGGGCACTACCTCTTTTTACCCAAGTAAGAACCTAGGGGCTTATGGGGATGGGGGGGCTATTTTTACCCGGGATGCAGATCTGGCTGCACAAATGAAAATGATTGCCAATCACGGACAACAAAAAAGATATTATCACGAGCGGGTTGGTTGCAATTCCCGACTGGATTCTGTGCAGGCTGCCATTTTGCGGGTGAAATTGCAACACCTGGATGCCTATAACCAAGCCCGACAAAAGGTTGCTGCCTATTACAATGGAGCATTTGCGAATCATCCGAATATCCAAACCCCTGTGGTGGCTCCCTATAGTACCCATGTATATCATCAGTATACTTTGATCATAAATAACGCAGATCGGGATGCATTGAGTAAGCACTTGGCTGATCATCAAGTTCCTTCGATGATTTATTATCCCGTGCCCGGCCATCGGCAGCCTATGTTTACTGGCATGGATATCGCCTGCGGTGATTTAACGGTTACTGACTGGTTAACCGAGCGGGTGATTTCATTGCCGGTGCATACTGAAATGGAAGAAGAGCAATTAGAGTGGATTACCCGGCATGTGTTGAGTTTTTTTGGTTAAAACCATATTTTATAATAAATAAGGAATATGAAAATAGCTGTTGTAGGCACCGGATATGTTGGTTTAGTTACAGGAACCTGTTTTGCAGAAACGGGCAATCGGGTAACTTGTGTTGATATAGATCCGAACAAGATTAATAAACTTGCTGCTGGCGAGATTACCATTTATGAGCCCGGATTGGAGAAAATATTCCTGAGAAATCTTAGGGAAGGCCGATTACAGTTTACTACCGAATTACAAGAAGGAATTGCTGATGCAGAAATTATTTTTCTCGCATTGCCCACCCCTCCCGGAGAAGATGGCTCCGCCGATTTGCGATATGTGCTGGGGGTAGCTGCCGATTTAGGAAAGCTATTAACAGACTATAAAGTAATTGTAGACAAGAGTACGGTTCCCGTAGGTACTGCCGAAAAAGTGCAGGCAGCTATTGCAGCTCATTTTGCCGGCGAATTTGATGTAGTAAGTAATCCGGAATTTTTACGCGAGGGAGTAGCGGTTGATGATTTTATGAAGCCAGACCGCGTAGTGATAGGTACCCAATCTGAAAGAGCCCGTAAGGTGATGAATGATTTGTATGCCCCTTTTGTGCGCCAGGGGAATCCGATTATTTTTATGGATGAGAAATCGGCCGAGTTAACTAAATATGCGGCTAACTCTTTTTTGGCTACCAAAATATCTTTCATGAATGAGATTGCCCAGCTCTGCGAACGGATGGGTGCCGATGTGGATATGGTGCGCAGAGGGATTGGCAGTGATGATCGGATTGGAAAAAGATTTTTATTTCCCGGCATTGGATATGGAGGTAGTTGCTTCCCTAAAGATGTGCAGGCATTAATTAAGTCAGCAGAAGATGTACAATACAACTTTAGTATTTTACAAGCGGTAGAAGCGGTTAATGAGCGTCAGAAAAAACACCTGCTGCCTAAAATTCGTAAACACTTTGCCGGAAATTTGCAGGGTGTGAAATTGGCTTTATGGGGATTAGCATTTAAACCCAACACCGATGATATCCGCGAAGCGCCGGCCTTACAATTAATTGAGGCCCTCACATCAGAGGGTGCCATCATTGTGGCGTACGACCCGGAAGCTATGGCCAATGTAAAAATATTAGTAGGCGATCAAATTCAGTATGCAGCTAATCCCTATGATGCTTTAGTAGGTGCCGACGCCCTGATTATAGCCACGGAATGGAGTGAGTTTAGAACCCCGGATTTTGATCGGATTGGCGAAACCCTGCAACAGAAAGTTATTTTTGATGGCCGCAATTTGTTTGATGTAAAACAAATGAAGGCTCTTGGGTATCATTATGAAAGTATTGGTAGAGGACAGCAAGCATAAATAGCTGAAACAGTAAATATGAAGCGCATACTCATTACCGGTGCAGCCGGATTTTTAGGATCACATCTCTGCGACCGGTTTATTAAAGAGGGTTATCACGTGATTGGCATGGATAACCTGATTACCGGAGATCTGCGAAATGTAGAACACCTGTTTCCCCTTCCTCAGTTTGATTTCTATCACCATGATGTGTCTAAATTTATTCATGTAAGCGGACCGCTGGATTATCTTTTGCATTTTGCTTCTCCTGCAAGTCCCATTGATTATTTAAAAATCCCCATCCAAACATTAAAAGTCGGGGCACTGGGCACGCATAATTGTTTGGGCTTGGCAAAGGAAAAAAAGGCAACTATGCTGGTAGCTTCTACCAGTGAGGTATATGGAGACCCGCAGGTACACCCACAAAATGAAGATTACTGGGGCAATGTAAATCCGGTGGGGCCTCGTGGTGTGTATGATGAAGCCAAACGTTTTATGGAATCCATCACCCGAGCCTATCATACTTTTCATGGGGTAGATACCCGCATTGTTAGAATCTTCAATACCTACGGCCCTCGTATGCGACTGAATGATGGTCGTGCACTACCTGCATTTATTGGACAGGCACTGCGGGGTGAAAATCTTACGGTATTTGGCGATGGTAGTCAAACCCGCTCATTTTGTTATGTAGATGATTTGATTGAAGGGATTTACCGCCTGCTGATGAGTAACTATACGATGCCAGTAAATATTGGTAATCCGCATGAGATATCCTTGCTCGACTTTGCCAAAGAAGTGCTTAAACTAACTGGCTCCTCTGTATCTATTGAATTCAAAGAGTTGCCCGTAGACGATCCCAAACAACGGCGGCCGGATATAACCCGTGCCCAGGAGTTACTGGGATGGCAACCTAGGATTGACAGGGCTGAAGGATTAAAAATCACCTATGATTATTTCCGTTCGCTGCCGCAGGAAGAATGGAGTAAAAAACCCAAAGAGTTTTAGCCACTCACCCAAAAAATTCTATGCATTCATCCCCGATAATTGTAACAGGTAGTAATGGCCAATTGGGACAAGAACTGCGGGATGTATTTTCTGAAGCAGGGATGGACTTTCCCGTTTTGTTTGTGGGAAGAGATGAGCTAGATTTATCTCAACCAGCTTCCATTGAACCATTTTTTGCGAAGCACCAACCTGCTTTTTTTATTCATGCAGGAGCCTATACCGCAGTAGACAAAGCCGAGCAGGAAAAAGAGTTGGCATATACCATCAATGCAGCAACCTCTGGGGAAATAGCAAAATGTTGTAGTTTATATGGTACCCGTTTAATTTATATATCTACTGATTATGTATTTAACGGAAATGGAATGGCTCCCTATACTACCGACACACCCTGTAATCCGGTAAATTATTATGGGTACACCAAATGGAAGGGAGAGCAACTGATTTTAGCAGCAGATCCTACAGCGCTCATCATTCGTACTTCTTGGGTATTTAGTGCCTATGGAAATAATTTTGTAAAAACCATGTTGCGCTTAATGAAGGAGCGGGAAACGATTCGGGTGGTAAATGATCAGCGGGGCTGCCCTACCTATGCGGCCGATTTGGCAAATGCCATTGTAACCATAGTTTTAGCATGGCAGCAAGGAAATACACATAGTGGCATCTATCATTATAGCAATGCCGGCGATATCACCTGGTACGAATTTGCTGTGGCGATTCAAGAGGAAGCTGGATTAGCCTGCAGGGTAGAGCCGATACCCAGCTCAGCCTATCCCACCCCTGCCCGAAGACCGGGTTATTCGGTAATGGATACGCAAAAAATTACTGTTGATTTTGGTGTGCAGTGCCAGCCATGGAAAAAGGCGCTGCAAGAATGTTTCCAGCGAATGGCAATCTGAGAATATACAGGTAGTTTATTTCCATCAACTGTGTACATTGATGGAAATAAACTTATTCAATTTGAATGCGATTAGAAAACCTGCGCAATTTCGTCTGCGTCTTCTATAATTTTTGTTAATCCGGTGCCATCACTATTACATGAGTAAATACTTTGCATATTAGTGCTAGGGATGTACATACAGAAGAAAATTTTCTTACCGTCGGGTGAAATTTTCATGGTGCTCCTGTCCATATCGCCCCCTACCGGAAAGGAGGCAATACTTACTTTAGTTGCATTTGAGCCATCATACTTTGCAAACCAAATTTCATTGGATTTATCGCCATTTTTCGAAAAAAGGATGAGTCCAACAACTTGAGGAGCTACAGTGTTAGTATTTTGTGCGTTTACGTCTTTTTCGCAACTCAGGTTAAATACTACAATGGAAAAGGAAAAGGTGAGCAGCACAAGGGAGCTCTGAAAGATTCGTTTCATAGGATTGGATTTTTAATTATAACGGCAAAATAAATACTTTGTTCATTGGCGGTGAATTTTTTTTTGAACTTACATTAAATATTTTACTGTATTTCACTTACCCAAAATCCATTTATTGGGCAAGTCTTTTTAACCTACAAAAGTTCGAGTTAATTAAAATAATAACCCACCGAAATTCAGAGGGTTTGTTTGGTTGTTACTCACCTTTATTGAAACCATTTCGGTGATAAAATGAAAGTCTAAGTTTGTTTCTGTTTCACTGTTTTCATCTGGATAATGTCTACCAGAAAAGCGAAGGCCATGGAGAAGTAAATATATCCCTTCGGAATCTCAAAGTGGAAACCTTCCGCCAGCAGGGCTACGCCAATCATCATGAGAAAGCACAATGCCAAAATTTTGAAGGAAGGATGCTCACGAATGAATTCACTAATGGGCTTAGCTGCTACCAGCATAATAATCACGGTAACAATCACTGCCGTGTACATAATCCATAATTCCTTCACCATGCCCACTGCTGTAATAATCGAGTCAATAGAAAATACCAGGTCTAGCAGAATAACTTCCGATAACAATTTATTAAAGCTATGGACCTTTGGAACGTTGGGTCCATCCTTATGCTGTTCCGTTTTATCATAAATCTCTTTGGTACTTTTATAAATCAGGAATAAACCTCCGATAATCAGAATGAGTCCTTTCCCAGAAAAGTCTATATCACCCAGCGTAAAAAGGGTCTGATCTAGTTTCAGAATCCACGAGATCAGCGACAGCAATGCAAGTCGTATCACGAGGGCCAAACCAATACCCCAGAAACGGAGTTTACCCCGTTGTTGCTCGGGTAGTTTATCGGCAAGAATCGATATGAAAATGATGTTATCGATTCCGAGGATTACCTCCAGCGCAATGAGTGACAGCAGCGGTATGATTATTTCCGTCATGATACAAGTATTGCAGGTTGAATGTACGCCCTGAAATTAAACAAAATCAACATTTCTGCAACACTTTTCTATTTGCATTTCAAATATGAATCGAAAGGTGCTTTTGCCATCAGACACATACACAATTATCTAAGCTCCCTCCACGTGATTTCTAGAAATTATATTTCAGCTTCCACCAACTAGCAAGAAGATGGTGTAAAGTAAGGGTACTTTTGATTGTAGGGACTTACATTCACTGGAGTGCTAGCTGGTTTATAGTAAAGCTACGTATTACTAAATCGGCCTTACAATCAGAAAGCAGGCTAATTTCGTTCAAATCCAGCTTTACAAATTTTAGCGGCCTTTCTTTGGTTTTACTATTCCTTTGATGAACCCTCCCATTTTAAAAGAAATATAAAATTGCCGTAAGTCTGCCTCCGGACCGTTATTTAAATCGTAGAAATTATTATACCACCAGGTTTTGCCATATTGTATTCTGTATCCCAGTTCAAAAGCCGCATATTCTGTTATTTGTGTTTTTTTTTGTTCAGAGTCAATTATTTTAAGTCCCAAACCAAACACAACCCCTTCTGTTGCTAGTGTAAAACGTGCAACATTACTGGTGAGAAGTGCTTGCTGGAATTGATTAATAACCGGCGTTGGTCTCTCAATGGTCATAAATTGTTCAAATCCACCTCCTCCTGCCATGGCATATAGCTGTAAACCTGGCACAAGGGAAATGATGTTTTGTCTAACAACAAAATCATACGCTAACGGTGTAGTAGTGATGTGAAATAGGTCGGAAGTATTTGTTTTGGAAGAGGAAGTAACATCTAAACCAACTTCGGTGCCCGATTTAAAAAGGTAGGAGATACCCAAACCCATTTGCCAGTTAAATTTGGATAATTGCGGCAGGTTTGCAACGGTCAACCTTTGGTTAAGTGCTGTTTGTTTGAACCACATCGGCTGAACGATTGCATAAATTCCGAATCCTTTTTTGCTGCTATATGATGGTTCTGCCGGCCCAGGGTTTTGTGCAGATGCGGTGAAAAAAATAAGCATCATTGCACTAATAATAATTGATTTCTTCATATTGAAATGTTTTATTAACTACTGGTAAGTACAAAAATTTTGCCATCTTTTCAACAACTATTATAAGAAGTTGATGTGGAGGGTTAATGGAATAGCGTATATGTTTTATTTCCGCATTGCTCCATTGTACCCTTCGATAAATCCTTTTTTTATCTCCTGGTAATTCGAGAGAAAGAAATTCAGAACAATTGCTGCTAACAATTTCAATTTGTCTTTAGCCAGAAGGGTAAGAATGTTAGGTATTTACTCTTTGAATAAGGTACACCTTTGTCTCTATCAAATATACTAATTAAATACAATTTGATCCGGCGTGCGCTGATTTTTTCTATAACTGTTTAGCTGTATCCTGGAAAAAAAATAACCCACCGAAATTCAGTGGGTTTTTTTTGGGTGTTGCCTGACCTGGATTCGAACCAAGACTAACTGAACCAAAATCAGTTGTACTACCCTTATACTATCAGGCAATCCGATCAACTTTGCCCGTTGGGGCTTAGTTGGGGGTGCAAAAATAACACTGTAGGGTAATTGTTCCAAATCTTATTGCCAAAATACTGGGTGGGACTTGCCCGACTGAAAAAACGGTACTATTTGGCTGAAAAATCTTAATATTAATGATTAAACACCCCCTAACATGTTAACTACCCGTTTATTATCAGTTGCCTTATGTTCTTTGGCCTTGGTTTCTTTTTGGGCACCTGCCAAAAAGAAAGTAGTATTTTTTGGTGATTCTATTACCCAGGCAGGCGTTCAGCCCGGAGGTTATATCCGTTTAATGGATTCCCTGGTAGCCCTTGACAAAAAATCAGCCGATTACGAACTGATTGGGGCCGGCATTGGGGGGGATAAAATATACGACCTCTATCTTAGAATGGAGGAAGACGTGCTAAAGAAACAACCCGATATAGTAGTGATTTATGTAGGTGTGAATGACGTTTGGCACAAATCATCCAGTGGAACGGGAACCGATTATAACAAGTTTGGTAGATTTTATGAGGCGGTAGTTGCCAAATTACAGTCTGCCGGAATAAAGGTGATCATCTGCACTCCCGCTGTAATTGGTGAAAGAACCGATCATTCTAATCCACAGGATGGAGATTTGAATTTTTATAGTCAGTGGATCAGAAGTTTTGCTGCCAAAAAATCTATCCCCCTGGTAGATTTACGCAGTTTATTTATACAGTATAACCTGGCCAATAATCCTGAGAATAAGGAATCCGGTATTTTAACCCGCGATCGGGTTCATCTCACCCCTGCTGGCAATAACCTGGTAGCTAAGGAAATGTGGAAAGTAATTCAAACCCTACCCTAATCGCAGCGAATCAGCAAACCCACCTGAAGCATTTTTTGTTGGATAATGGGCTGCGGATTAACAATTTACCTGCCGGCTCAGTCGGTTGCAGTTACTAACCCGCATACCCATATGTTCTGCTGTTAGGTTAGTGGAATTGGGCAGGAAGAGATTTTTAAAGGCGAATAATTAGGTCTAACTGTTTTTTTCCTCTGCGAACTAATATAAATCGACCATTTAGCAGATGGCTATCATCAATCATCGTTTGTATATCCGTAATTTTTTGTTCGTTGATACTAACGCCCCCTGCCTGTATCATTTTCTTTGCTTCCCCTTTACTGGCAAAACTGCCAGCTTCTGCTAAAAGTGTTACAACATTTACGGGCCATTCACCGCTAAAGGGTAGGGTGGGCAGGCCGCTTTTTTCAAGGGTAGCTGCAGTAGTGTTTTTGATAAAATTCAATGCATCTCCGCCAAAAAATCCACGGGTAGTTTCCAGGATGCTGTCCAGCACTTCTTTGCCATGCACAAATGCCGTTACCTCCAGCGCCAGTTGCTGCTGTAATGCCCTGGCTTCGGGTTTTTCGCGGTGGGTGATGATTAATTGATTAATCGTATCCTGTGGTAATAGGGTAAATATTTTTATCCATTTTTCTGCATCTTCATCCGAAGCATTTAACCAGAACTGATAAAACTGATAGGGAGTAGTTTTTTGGGCATCTAGCCAAACATTTCCCTTTTCTGTTTTACCAAATTTGCCTCCGTCTGCTTTAGTAATCAGGGGGCAGGTAAAAGCATACGCTTCCCCGCCGCCTTTTCTGCGAATCAGTTCGGCACCGGTCAAGATATTTCCCCACTGATCACTTCCTCCCATTTGCAAGTGGCAGTTATGTTTATTATATAGCCAGTAAAAATCATATCCCTGCACCAACTGGTAGCTGAACTCTGTAAAGCTCATGCCATTTTCACCCTCTATTCTTTTTTTTACACTATCCTTCGCCATCATGTAGTTTACGGTGATGTGCTTACCTACATCGCGTATGAAGGTTAAAAAATCCAGTCCCTTGAACCAGTCATAATTATTCACCAACAAAGCTGCCTGTGGGTTATTGGCAGAAAAATCTAAAAACTTGCTCAGTTGATTGCGAACGCCTTCCACATTCTGCTGCAGCACTTCATCACTCAACAGCTTTCTTTCTTCACTTTTACCACTGGGGTCACCTACCATACCGGTTGCGCCACCCACCAAGGCAACGGGTCTATGGCCGGCACGTTGCAAGTGAACCAATAATAATATCGGCACCAAACTACCAATGTGCAGGCTGTCCGAAGTGGGGTCGAAGCCAATATATCCGGATACTTTTTCCTTCATCAGCCATTCTTCGGTACCGGGCATGATATCCTGTATCATACCTCTCCACTGTAATTCGGCTATCAGGTTGATGGGTGTGTTCATGTAACAAAAGTAAGGAATGATTTTATTGGCGGGGCTATTGAGTACATTGCTTAATTTTGTACCTATGAAAACGGCTGGAGACGGAACCCGAACCCTCAATTTTTTAGTAGATACTGCCCTTATTTTTCTGGTGTCTCTGCTGCTGATGCGCATTTGGACCTGGTATGTGGCTTATTGGGATTACCCGCAGCTCAATTTTGGTTGGTTTTTCTTTGGATTTTTGTTTGTCTATTATTTTGTTTGGGAGGCCCTGCTTGCCCGAACGCCGGGGAAAATGATCAGTCTTACCCGTGTTGTAAATCTTCGCGGAACACGACCCAGTGTTTGGCAAATATTCATTCGTTCTGCGGTTCGGATTTTTCTTCTTGATTTATTTTTTCTTCCTTTTTTGGGGGTAACCCTGCACGATTATCTCAGTAAAACCCGGGTGGTTCAGAACGGATAAGCTTTTCCTTATTTCGCAACCATTGTGCCAACAAGGTGTTATAGCTTTGCCCACTCTGGCAAATTAAATCCTTCTATGGCAAGAATCCCCATCAATATAGCAACCGGCAGTTTACAAAAACCCGAGATGATCGTGGGTATCGATTTGGGAACCACCAATAGTTTGGTGGCAATTATTCATCCCGAAAGTAAGGAGCCGGTAGCCCTTAAAGAACACGATAGCAGCAGCTTGGTTCCGAGTATCGTTCATTTTGATGCCAACGGGAATATCACCGTGGGGGAATCGGCTCGTGCTTTGCTGGAAACCGATCCGCAGCATACGATTTTCAGTGCTAAAAGATTGATGGGTAAAAATTATGATGACCTGAAAGCCCATGCCGATTTTTTCACCTATCGGGTGATTGACAGTAATGAGGATAGTTTGGTAAAAGTGCAGGTGGGTGAAAAGTTTTATTCGCCTATTGAGTTGTCGTCATTCATTTTAAAAGAACTCAAACATCGCGCCGAACATATTTTAAAAACTCCGGTAACCAAGGCGGTAGTAACCGTACCTGCCTATTTTAATGATACCCAGCGACAAGCCACCCGGGATGCAGGAAAGCTGGCAGGGTTAGATGTGTTGCGCATTGTGAATGAACCTACCGCGGCCAGCTTGGCCTATGGCATGGGGCTGGATCCTTCTGAAGAAAAAACCATCGCCGTATACGATTTGGGAGGAGGTACTTTTGATATTTCTCTATTGCATATTTCGAATGGAATTTTTGAAGTGCTCAGCACCCAAGGCAATACGTATTTGGGGGGCGATGATATTGACAGAACCATTGTTCAACATTGGATGCAACAGCTGAATGTTTCGGCAGCTTCCCTTTCCGACAATCATCAAAAAAGCCAATCTCTGCGACTGCTAGCAGAGCGCGCCAAAAAACAATTGAGTTCACAGGAACTGTTTTCAGCAACCTGGGAGGGAAGTACTTTACAATTAACGGCTGCGGAGTTACTGCAACTGATTACGCCATTAATGGATGAAACCCTAAAATCTTGTAAACAGGCGTTGCAGGATGCAGGATTAACTGTTGATCAAATTGATACGGTAGTGATGGTGGGCGGGTCTACCCGTATTCCGGCCATCAAACAAGCGGTGAGTAATTTCTTTGGTAAACCAGTAAATGATTCGGTAAATCCGGATGAAGTGGTGGCATTGGGGGCAGCGATTCAGGCAGATATTTTGGCTGGAAATTCGCAACGTTTGTTATTGTTGGATGTAACGCCGCTGAGTTTGGGTATTGAAACGATGGGCGGATTGATGGATGTGTTGATTCCCCGCAACTCGAAAATACCTTGTGGAGCTGCTCGTCAATATACCACCCATCAAGATGGGCAAAGTGATATGCGTATTACTGTTTTTCAGGGAGAGCGAGACCTGGTAAAAGATAACCGCAAACTGGCTTCCTTCAGTTTACGCGGCATTCCCGGCATGCCTGCGGGATTTCCCAAGGTAGAAGTGAGCTTTACCATTAATGCCGATGGCATTTTATCGGTTAAGGCCAAAGAATTGCGCAGCGGGGTAGCGCAGGAAATAGAAGTGAAGCCTCAGTACGGCATTAGTTCCGAAGAAATTGAAAAGATGTTGCTAGAAAGTATTACCCATGCAAAGTCGGATATGGTTGAACGTGCCTTGGTGGAAGCCCGAACTGAAGGAGAGCAAATATTAAGCGTTACCGAAAAATTTATACAAAAGAATACCTCCCTGTTATCGGCAGAGGAATTAACCGCCACCGCAGCCGCTATGCAAGCCTTGCAGTTATCCCTAACCATGGCCGATAAAGATTTAATTCAGCGTAAAACGGAGGAGTTGAATGAGGTTACCCGCCCCTTTGCAGAAAGAGCCATGGATATGGCTGTAAAAGGCGCCTTACAAGGGAAATCTATTTAGCCTGGCTGTTTTCGGAAAGTTCCCGGGCACGCAGGATATACTTACCCAGTATATCGAATTCTATATTTACAGTTGAACCGGGAAATACGGATTCCAGATTGGTATGGTGGAAAGTGTAGGGGATAATCGCTACCGAGAAAGCATCTGTTCCCACTTCAAAACAGGTTAAACTGATACCGTTTACGGCAATCGAACCCTTTTCAATTACCAGTGCTGCAAATTTTTCGGGAAATTGAAAGCGATATTTCCAACTGCCATTGGCATCTTCGCGGCTAAGGCAAATAGCGGTACTGTCTACATGGCCTTGCACCATATGGCCATCCAGTCTCCCATTGGCTGCCAGGCAGCGTTCTAGGTTGATGGGGGTGTTGGTAGTCCATGCCCCGCAGGTAGTTTTTTCAAGTGTTTCCTGAATGGCGGTTACCCGGTGGGCTGTACCTTGAATTTCTTCAATGGTGAGGCAAACGCCGTTATGACTGATAGATTGGTCGATAGAAAGTTCATTACTAAGGGGGCTTTCTACCCAAAAAACGGTATTGTTGCCGGATGGGGGCAGATAAAACCCGACCTAAAGATTCGATAATTCCGGTAAACATGCCGGCAAGTTACAGCCAGCCGGGGTAAAATCAAGCCTCTAGGCAGAAAAACGGATTTTTTATTGGAAAATCAACGGAAATCGTATATTTGCTTCCCTAAAAACACCTGAGGAGGTATATTATATGTTAATCATCGATTCTAAAGACTGCGAAAACATTGACAAGGCGCTTAAGAAGTACAAAAAGAAATTTGAGAAAAGCAAAACTTTGCTGCAACTCAGAGGCCGTCAAGCTTTTGTTAAGCCATCCGTTGTTCGTCGCGGAGAAATTTTGAAAGCCATTTACAAGCAAAATATAGCCAGCGGCAAGATCGAAGGATAATTGCTGTTGAATTGAATTAAGAGTAAGTAGCCGGAGTTTAGTAACTTTAGGCTGCTTTTTTTATGCCCGAAACTCAACCCAAATCCGTTCAAACTTTTTTAGATTATTTGCGCTTCGAGCGCAGGTATTCTCCGCATACGGTAACTTCTTATGAGCTGGATTTATCCCAGTGGACTGCCTATCTGGCTTCTGCCTATGAGTCGCCGGCTGTGGGTGCTGCTACCGCTTCTATGGTGCGGAGTTGGCTGGCGGAGATGAAGGAGGAGGGCATCAGTTCCCGAACCATTAATCGAAAAATATCCACCCTCAAATCGTATTACCGGCATTTGATGAAAACGGGGGTGGTACAACAATCGCCCTTAACAACGGTGGTCTCTCCCAAGGTTCAGAAGCGTTTGCCGGCTTTTGTGGCAGAGCAAGACATGCATCGGTTATTAGAAGATCTGCCATTTGCTGGCGACTGGCAGGGGATAAGCGAGCAGTTAATCATCAACCTTTTGTATGCTACCGGCATTCGGGTAAGTGAGCTGGTAAACTGGCGGCAACAGCAATTCGATCCCTCCAATGGCCAGATGCGAGTTATTGGAAAGGGGAATAAGGAGCGGATTATCCCGTTATCTCCCGAATTGCAACAAGCTATCCGGGCATATATAGATGCCCGTTCGGAGGCATTTCGGCAGGTGCCGGAAGTGATGGTAACGCATCGGGGAAAAAAGTTTACCGCACGGCAAGTGTACGATTTGGTTAAGAAGCATTTATCCCGGGTAACCACTCAGCAAAGAAAGGGTCCGCATATACTCCGGCACAGTTTTGCCACCCACCTAATGAACCACGGGGCAGAGCTAACCGCCGTAAAAGATTTATTAGGCCACAGCAGTTTAGCAGCTACCCAAGTATATACCCACAACAGCATTGAAAAGCTGAAATCCATCTTTGAGAAAGCCCATCCCAGGGCCTGATAAAAAGAAATCTTAAAAGTATTAGAAACAGGAGAAAAGTCATGTTTTCGGATAAAAATTTCCGTAACTTACTTTAGTAACTCCGGCTCACATCCGCTAGGGTTGATAGCCGGAAATTTTTTCACTGAAAATGATATGCCATGAATTTACACATCCACACGGTGCATTTTGAAGCAGATGCCAAACTGGTCGAGTATGTGACCCGGAAAGTAGAAAAGCTAACCACTTTTCACGACTCACTTATTAAAGTAGAGGTATTTTTAAAACTAGACAATGTGGTGCACGTTATCAAAGACAAAGTGGTAGAAATTAAGGTACATGTGCCTAGGCACGATTTGTTTACCAAATGCTCAACCAAGCAATTTGAGGAATCATTCGACAAGGCGTTGGAGTCTATGATTAATCAGTTAAAAAGAAAGAAAGAAAAATTAGCCGCTTAGTGTTGGTTATACGAAAAGGGAATCAGGGGCAGGTGAGGATTACTCACCTGCCTTTTTTTATGGTTGGGATGGTAGAAAATTAGGAAGTGAGGCTGGAAATGGGCAGAAAATGGAAACAAAAAGGTGCCTTTTGAGCCAGCTGGAAATTTTAGGTGAAAAATATTCAATTCAAAATTTTGCCGAATAAAGATTTCCATTACCTTTGCCATCCCAAAAAATGGGGATAGTTCTTTGTATTTTGCCGCTGAATTTGCTTGTTTTTTATCCTTTTTGGGGTCAAAAATGGGTGGGTTTCGGCAAGTAGTAGACCAATAATGCCGAAGTAGCTCAGCTGGTAGAGCAGCTGATTTGTAATCAGCAGGTCGCGGGTTCGAGTCCCATCTTCGGCTCTCTAACATACAAGGAGGTAAGGATAGGGTGCGAAAAAAACGCGTTCGTATATTTTTACTTTGTGTGACGAATTCAAGGGCAGATGGCCGAGCGGTTAAAGGCGACAGACTGTAAATCTGTTCTCTCACGAGTACGCAGGTTCGAACCCTGCTCTGCCCACATCCATTGTTTTTCGGAGCAATGAATTGTTCTTTTACAAGCTGTTGGTAACTGTCGGCCAGTTTCAGCAGGAAAAGCGGAAGTAGCTCAATTGGTAGAGCGATAGCCTTCCAAGCTATAGGTCGCGAGTTCGACCCTCGTCTTCCGCTCAACTTGGTTTACTGAGTGATTGCCGTTGTAGCTCAGTGGTAGAGCACTTCCTTGGTAAGGAAGAGGTCGTGAGTTCAATTCTCATCAACGGCTCTGCTTCAACCAGAAGTACCGGGTAACTGGGAAATGGCAACAAATAAGGCCTGGAGTTTGGCCGGTATCGCAGGGAAATGATTACCTTGCGGACTCAAAACTCACATTTATTAACCCGGTTGGCAGCAACCACCATTGAAAAACACAATAAAAAACGATAAAAATGGCAAAAGAGACCTTTAAGAGGGAAAAACCTCACGTAAACGTAGGTACCATTGGTCACGTTGACCATGGTAAAACTACTTTAACAGCAGCTATTACCATGATCTTGTCTAAAAAAGGTATGGGTAACGTAGCAAAGAAGTACGACGAGATTGATGGAGCTCCTGAAGAAAAAGAAAGGGGTATCACTATCAATACCGCACACGTAGAATACCAAACAGCTAATCGCCACTATGCGCACGTTGACTGTCCTGGTCACGCCGATTATGTGAAGAACATGATTACGGGTGCTGCCCAGATGGACGGTGCTATTCTTGTGGTAGCTGCTACAGATGGTCCTATGCCACAAACTAAGGAGCACATCTTGTTGGCTCGTCAGGTAGGTGTACCTCGTATCGTAGTGTTTATGAACAAGGTAGACTTGGTGGATGATGCTGAGTTGCTTGAACTGGTTGAAATGGAAATCCGTGAATTATTAACTTCATATGGTTTCGACGGAGATAATACTCCTATCATTCAAGGTTCTGCTACGGGTGCTTTGGCTGAAGATCCAAAGTGGGTAGCAAAAATCGATGAGCTGATGGAAGCCGTTGATACTTATATTCCTTTACCTCCTCGTCCGGTGGATATGGCATTCTTGATGAGTGTAGAAGATGTATTCTCTATCACTGGTCGTGGTACGGTTGCTACTGGTCGTATCGAGCGTGGTCGTATTAAAGTGGGTGAAGGTGTTGAGATTGTTGGTTTAATGGAAGCCCCTTTAACTTCTACTGTTACTGGTGTTGAGATGTTCAAGAAGTTGTTAGATGAAGGAGAAGCTGGTGACAATGCTGGTCTGTTACTTCGTGGTATTGAAAAGACCCAAATCCGTAGAGGTATGGTACTTTGCAAGCCAGGATCTATCACTCCGCACACTGAGTTCAAAGGAGAGGTTTACGTACTGAGCAAAGAAGAAGGTGGTCGTCATACGCCTTTCTTTAACAAATACCGTCCTCAATTCTATTTCCGTACTACCGATGTAACTGGTGAAGTAACCCTGCCTGCAGGAACGGAAATGGTAATGCCCGGTGATAATATTAACCTTTCTGTGAAGCTGATTCAGCCGATCGCTATGGAAAAAGGTCTGAAATTCGCTATCCGCGAAGGTGGACGTACCGTAGGTGCCGGTCAGGTTACTGAAATTTTAAAATAAGCCTGGAAGCCTAGCTTTCACGGTTTATTTACAAATGTTTTATTACATTTGACAACATTTCTAAAAGCTGTTCCGGTCTCCGGAATAGCTTTTAGCTTTATACGGGCATAGCACAACGGTTAGTGTAGAGGTCTCCAAAACCTTTGATCTGGGTTCGAATCCTAGTGCCCGTGCAACCTAATGGGTTTAAATATTTTTTATGAATAAAATTGCCAATTATTTCCGCGAAAGTTATCAGGAACTGCTGGAAAAGGTAACCTGGCCCAGTTGGAATAACCTGCAACAAAGTACCATGATTGTACTGGTTGCAACAATTCTGATAACCGCCATGGTGTCGCTGATGGATTTTGCCAGCAACCAGTTGCTGAAATTGATTTACTCACTCTTTAAGTAAACCTTCTTATGGATACGATGGAAACCACCACTACTGTGGTAGAAAATACAGCTCCCCCCGCACCCAATACCATTTGGTATGTGTTGCGTGTGGTGAGTGGCAAGGAAAGAAAAGTGAAGGAGTACCTGGATAAAGATATTTTACGCAGTGGATGGCAAACTATCATTAAGCAGGTTTTCCTGCCCATGGAGAAAGTATATAAAGTGCAGAACGGTAAAAAAGTAATGCGCGAAAAAAACTATTATCCCGGCTATGTAATGATGGAAGTGCTGGATGGTAAACTCTCCGACGATATTGTGCAACACATCAGCAATGTGAGCAATGTGATGCACTTTTTAACCGACGGAAAGGGTTCAAAGGGTAATATTGTTAAGCTCCGCAAAGCTGAAGTGAATAAAATGCTCGGTAAGGTAGATGAAATGAACGACCAGGGCGTTACCATGAGCGAGCCATTTATCATTGGTGAAACCATTAAAATTATTGAAGGACCTTTCAATGATTTCAACGGTGTTATTGAAGATGTGAATGATGAGAAAAAGAAATTAAAGGTTACCGTAAAAATATTCGGCCGTTCTACACCGGTAGAACTCAGCTATATGCAGGTGGAGAAAATCAGCTAAGCTGGCCTATTTTATTTGAAAAGCCGCCGAATTTCGGCGGCTTTTTTTGTATTGGGAATCAAAGAAATATTTCCTTTCCCGCGTAGTCTTCCGATCCGCCGTGGCAGGAGGCGACTATGCGGTTCGGAGGAATAATCTACACAATTTGCGGGATATTATTATACAGGGAAACAAGGTATCTGTGATGTTGTTACACATATGGTAATAGAGGAGATTGACTTTTGTATATGATGCAGCAATGATTTTATCTAAACGTTGGTGATTTGTACTCCGAGGCGCATACTCTCCTACGCCATTAGGCGTAAGACTATGCTGGGAATGAATCTAATTTGAATTCGTTTCCATTTTTTGCAGTATTCTCAGCTTCTAATTAGAAAGCTATTAGTGTCTGCGGCAACAACCAATTACATAATAAATAGGCGAATCGAACGCTCTCAGAAACCAGCACAAAACAGCAAAAAGCTGCAAAATGCAGGTTCCTTTAATGATAATCAATCAATTAGATGTTTTTTGCCCCTAAAAATATGCGACATGTCGTAAACTCTTTTATAATATATTCATATCTGTTAATTCATTAATCTAAAATTGTTAATTGTAAATTTCACTCTATCCTTCAACTTTGAATTGTAAAGAAATTATTGGAAAGTGCCCGTAGATATTAATACTTAATTTATAATTTTTTGCCTTGACAACCCTTGCTTTTTAGTGTTATTTGCAATTTTGTAAACATCCAAAACTATGCCTAGAAATTTCATTAAATCATTCATTTACATCGATAATTTAGTAAGCCAACGATCAACTGGTTCACCGAAAATGCTGGGAGAAAAAATTGGAGTATCTGAAAGAACAGCGAAAGAATATATCTCAGTAATGAAGGAGTTAGGAGCTCCTATTTGTTATGACAAATATAGAAAATCCTATTTCTATAAATTTCAAGGACACTTTAACATTTCTTTTGTTTCAGGGCAATGAGGTTGCCCCATAGACAAGTAGATTCGTTTAAAATAACGTACGATTTGGAATTTTCTTTCCATTTTACGTAATCAGTAAATCAAAAAAGCTAATCTTTAAAATTTTAAGTATGAAAAATCTTTTATTTATCGGACTTGCTTTATTTCTTTTTTCATGTAAAAAAAATACGGAAGAAATTCTCAACAATGATTTGCGTAATCAAATTAACGCCTCAATCAAAGAAGTTAAAGCAAATCTTGAAGAGTTTACCACTTTAAAAAAAGAAGGTAAAATTATTAGCAACTTTAAATCGACAAGTGACCAATTATTCGAGTTTATCGAAAATAAACAAAAGGCATCTAATTTTCCAATGTCTTTCGATAAACCTGCATCATTTATCAATAGAAATACACAGATACTCACAGAAGCTAGTTTTTCGACAGCTCAGACATCAACAACAGGATTTGATTTTTCTGAATATTTTTTTGTGCCAAGGGCAGATGTTGGGAGTAATTTAGAAGACTATATAACAACGTTTGAATCAGAAATAGACCAATTGGCAACTAATGCAAACGTAGAAAACTTAACAGAACAACAGCTAATTGATTCTCTTACTGAAACCACAAAGGGAATCAAAGATGAAATTTCCCAAACCACAACGCTATCTAATGAAGAAAAGCAGATAATGTTAGGTGTTTTTGATGGTATAGAAACATTAACCCCCTCAATCATTAGCTACTATCGTTCAGACGGAGCAACCAACAATTTTAGTTTCAATGAATTGAAAACTTTAGGTAGTGGCTGTAGTAATTTCTTTTGTAAAATTGGTCGTGCTGTTTTAAGAGTAGCAGTCGCAGTGGCTGTTGTAGCAGCAATTACAGCAGTTCCTGTTGCAGCAATTGCATTTGCAACTAAAAAAACAACTTTTTTGGTTCTTTTCAAGAAGGTTATGTTTAAAGGGATTGAACTTGGAAATATTGTTGGAATTTCTGCAAAACTTAAGGCTGGTTTAATTGGGGGGCTTTACTTTGGAATAAAAAATGCAGAAAAAGGGTGGGAAAAAGATTGGCGGGGTTGGCCTGAAGAATTTACATTAGGGGTGTATGCAAAAGCTGAATCTTAAAGTTATTTAGTCACTTTTCCCATTTTTGGTAGCTATTTTGGATGTAATAAAATATTTATGAAAAAGTTACTGTTATTCTTTTTTCTAATCTTTTGGATTAAAGGCAATTCACAAAATAAAATCACTAATTCCCCAAATCAAATCACTGAAATTAAAAATCAAGGGGGTGCTACAATTCAGTATGTTTTAGAAACTGACAAAATACTTTGTTCCAAAATAGTTGGGCAATTTAAACTTTCATTCATTTGGTCAATAAATGAGCGTAAACAATATTTACAAATTACTATTCCAGAAGAACACTATCGCCGAGTTTACACTCATGATAGCGTGAAACTCATTTTTGATGATGGCTCTGTAGCCGCCTTAAATGTGGTCAAAGATCAAAATGGATACATGTTAACAGCGAATGGAGAATGGTTTTTTTCCCTAGTTTATCTTCCGTTTATGGTGGAAATGAGTGATTCTTTATTAAATAATTTAAGCTCAAAAACACTAAAGGATGTTTATTTCATTTGTTTGGGGAACCCCCAAGATATTTCAGGTGATTATAAAAATTTATATTATCGATTTAGCAATTACGATAAAAGAAAATTTCAAAAACTAGCATCAATAGACCGAGTTTTTACTCGGCGTGCAGTAAACAAAAAAGGAAAAGAGCATATAAAACTTTCAGCCGAAAAGTTTACGGTTTTCAAATCGAATCTGTAAAACTGCAGCTAAAAGATTTGCCGCAAGGCTGGAAGAAGCAATATCATTCTGCAGTTATACTACCTATGCCCCAGTAATACCTTTGTTAAATTTGCAATTATGAATATGTAATTCAAATTAGGCCCAATTATATTGCACTTGCTAAAAAGGCGTCTCTTTTGCTTACTTACAGTAAGTTTATGTTTAAAGGGGTTACACTTGGACATTTTGTTGGACTCCCTTTAAAACTTAAGGCTGGTTTAATTGGGGGGCTTTACTTTGGAATAAAAAATGCAGAAAAAGGGTGGGAAAAAGATTGGCAGGGTTGGCCTGAAGAATTTGCATTAGGGGTGTATGCTAAAGCTGAATCTTAAAGAGACTATAAACTGAACTGTGCTATTTTGGATACAATAAAATATTTATGAATAAGTTACTGTTATTCTTTTTTCTAATATTTTGGAATAAAAGCAATTCACAAAATCAAATCACTGAAATTAAAAATCAAGGGGGTGCTACAATTCAGTATGTTTTAGAAACTGACAAAATACTTTGTTCCAAAATAGTTGGGCAATTTAAACTTTCATTCATTTGGTCAATAAATGAGCATAAACAATATTTACAAATTACTATTCCAGAAGCACACTATCGTAGAATTTACACTCATGATAGCGTGAAACTCATTTTTGATGATGGCTCTGTAGTCGCCTTAAATGTGGTCAAAGATCAAAATGGATACATGTTAAGAGATAGACTACTATTGGTGGATTTGGATTATGCAATTTATCTTCCGTTTATGGTGGACATGAGTGATTCTTTATTAAATAGTTTAAGCTCAAAAACACTAAAGGATGTTTATTTCATTTGTTTGGGAAGCCCCCAGGATATTTCAGATGATTATAAAAAATTATATTACCCATTTAGCAATTACGATAAAAGAAAATTTCAAAAACGAGCATCAATAGACCGAATTTTTACTCGGCGTGCAGTTAACAAAAAAGGAAAAGAGCACATAAAACTTTCAGCCGAAAAGTTTACGGTTTTCAAATCGAATCTGTAAAACTGCAGCTAAAAGATTGGAAATATTATTGGAATGCCTTTAAATATTTACTTCTCCGAATAGTCTTACGCCTAATGGAGTAGGCGACTATTCGGCTCGGAGGTGGAATGCTTGTTGTAAACTGTCATTTCCTTATGCGCGATGACAGTTTTTCGGTTGAGCGTACCGGAAGAGTAAGCTAGGAAGGGAAATGTTTTATAGACTTGTTGATTTAAACTCCGAAGCGCAAAGTCTCCTCCTACGTCGGAAGACTTTTCGAGGAAGGAAAGATTGGAAATATTATTGGAATGTGATTTGTACTCCGAAGCGCAAAGTCTCCTTCCTCCGGGGCGGATCGGAAGACTTTTCGAGGAATGAATTTTGGCGGCTTTTTTTGTGCATACAGCCGCAAAAAGGCAGATTTAGCCGCTTAGAACCCAAAATAATTGGAATATAAAGAGAATATCCCTACCTTTACCGCCCCAAAAGTTCTTTTACGAGAATGATTGAATTTGGGAGTCCCGATAAAAATCGGGACGCTATCACCAATTAAATCTAAAAAACATGGCCAAAGAAATCTCTGGCTTCGTGAAGTTGCAGGTTAAAGGCGGACAAGCCAATCCTGCGCCTCCCGTAGGCCCGGCACTCGGTTCAAAGGGTGTTAACATTATGGAGTTCTGCAAGCAATTCAATGCTAGAACGCAGGATAAAATGGGAAAAGTAGTTCCCGTGCTTATTACTGTTTATACCGACAAATCCTTCGAATTTGTAATCAAAACAGCTCCCGCCGCTGTTCAGTTAATGGAAGCAGCCAAAATTCAGTCCGGCTCCAAAGAAAGTAATCGCCAGAAAGTAGGCAAGGTTACTTGGGATCAGATTGAGGCGATTGCCAAAGACAAGATGTCTGATTTAAATGCTTTTACTGTAAACAGCGCCATGAGTATGGTGGCCGGTACTGCCCGCAGTATGGGAATTACGGTAGAAGGGAAAGCCCCCTGGGAAAATTAATTATTTATTCACCGATTGCACAAGCAATTAAAACATTAGAAAATGGCACTTACTAAAAAAAGAAAAGTAGCAGTTACTAAGGTGGATAAAAACAAAATGTATTCCCTTAAGGATGCTTCCACGTTAGTTAAAGAAATCAATTGTACGAAGTTCGACAGTTCAGTAGATCTTCATATCCGTTTGGGCGTTGATCCCAAAAAAGCCGACCAGCAGGTTCGGGGTACTGTATCCCTGCCGCATGGTACCGGTAAAACCAAGAAAGTACTAGTACTTTGTACCCCCGATAAAGAAGCAGCAGCCAAAGAAGCCGGTGCAGATTTTGTAGGGTTGGATGAGTTTATCACCAAAATTGAAGGTGGATGGGTGGAGGTAGATGTTATTATCGCTACCCCATCTGTGATGCCTAAGATTGGTAAACTAGGTAAAGTACTCGGTCCTCGTAACTTAATGCCCAACCCTAAAACCGGAACGGTTACTAACGATGTAGCTGCAGCCGTAAATGAGGTGAAGGGTGGTAAAATTGCCTTTAAGGTTGATAAATCCGGAATTGTACACGCTTCTATCGGTAGAGTTTCTTTCTCCTCCGACAAGATTGCAGAAAACAGTGCCGAACTGATCAATGCTATTATCAAACTGAAGCCTTCTGCCGCTAAAGGTATTTACCTGAAAGGCGTAAGCATGGCCAGTACGATGAGTCCGGGTATTGCCTTAGACACAAAATCATTAATCAACTAATCCCTGTGATCTGTGCGCCTCTGGCGCTTGGAAATGACCCGGGCTCTAAAAAAAATTAGTTATGACAAAGCAAGAGAAAAATGAAGTGATAGAAATACTGAAAGAAAAATTCTCTCAGTACAATAACTTCTACATTACCGATACAGAATCGCTTTCGGTTGCTCAGGTGAGTAACCTTCGCAGAATTTGCTTCAATAAGCAAGTAGAAATGAAGGTGGCTAAAAATACCCTGATTCGCAAAGCGCTCGAATCACTGGATGCTGAAAAGTATGCCGGCGTGTTCGATTCCCTGCACCAGGTTACCGCCCTTATGTTCTCCGATAATCCGAAAGAACCCGCTGTAATACTCAGCGCTTTCCGTAAATCGGCCAATACCGATCGCCCGCAATTAAAGGCAGCTTTCATTAATGGAGATGTATTTACAGGCGACGAGTCATTGGCAGCACTCACGAAGATTAAGACGAAGAACGAGTTAATCGGAGAAGTACTCGGATTGTTGCAATCCCCCGCCAAACGCGTATTGGCAGCCTTATTGCACCACCACGAAAAACAAGCCGATGCCTCACCGGCAGAAGCCTAATAACAACGGAATTTTTTATTCAAATAAACGCCCAACGGCAAATTTTTTTAAACCCTCCGTCGGATCACCCAGGTGATATGAAGACGGAAAAAATTTACAAACTATGGCAGACGTAAAAGCATTAGCCGAACAATTAGTAGGCTTAACAGTTAAAGAAGTTCAAGAATTAGCAGATGTACTAAAAGCAGATTACGGTATCGAACCCGCTGCTGCTGCAGTAGTAATGGCCAGCGGCGACGGTGGCGGAGCAGCTGCTGTTGAAGAAAAAACAGCCTTTGATGTAATCCTCGTTAGCGGAGGTGCTAGCAAATTGACTGTGGTGAAAATCGTTAAAGAATTAACCGGTTTAGGACTGAAAGAAGCCAAAGACCTGGTAGACGGTGCACCGAAGCCAGTTAAAGAAGGTGTTTCTAAATCAGAAGCCGAAGAAGTGGCTAATAAGCTGAAAGAAGCCGGTGCTGAAGTGGAAATCAAGTAATTATTCCTCTTTGAATTTTATAAGCCGACCTCCTTCGAGGTCGGCTTTTTTGTTCTTACCCGGTTATCCGCATCCAAGAAGCATACCGCTTATCCAAATAGTTATTGGTTTCCCCGTAGGGTTATTTATTTTTAAGAAAAAAAAGTATGAAACAATATTCCCTTTTGCTAATCCTTTTTGCAGCGGTTGGGCTCAGCTCCTGTAAAAATACTGCTCAACCCGAAGCAGCTGCTTTTGATGTAGCAGGTATGGATACAACCATTCAGCCGGGTGATAATTTTTTTAAATATGCAAACGGAAAATGGCTGGCCACCACCAAAATCCCAGATGATCAATCGGGCTGGGGTAGCTTCTATAGTTTGTATGATAATAACTTAAAAAAACTGCGCATTATTTTAGATGGGTTAGCTGCGAACACTAATCATCCAAAAGGAAGTGCCGCACAAAAAGTGGGTGATTACTATGCCAGTGGTATGGATACCGCCACCATTGAAAAAAGAGGAAGTGACCCATTGAAAAACACACTGGCTAAAATTGCAGCCGTTACAACTTATCAGCAGTTGGTTCAACTGATGGGAGATGAAATGAAGTTGGCCAACGATTTTTCACCAATTGGGTATTATGTTTCAGCTGATGAAAAAAACAGCAGTAAAAATATTCTGGTATTAGTACAGGCAGGAATAAGTCTGCCCGAGAAAAGCTATTATACCAAAACAGATTCTATTTCCGTAAGTATTCGCAATGCATTTGTTAAAAATATTGAAACTTATTTTACATTAACCGGAACAGATGCTGCACTGGCACAAAAGCAGGCAGCAGCGGTTTTGGCTTTGGAAACTAAAATAGCTGCTTCGCACCTTACACCGGTCGAGTTGCGCGACCCTATTAAAAACTACCATAAGTTGTCGGTTGCTCAGTTGCAGCAACAAGCTCCTCAGTTAAATTGGCCAGAGTTGTTTTCAAAAATAGGGATACAAACCGATAGTGTAAATGTGTCGCAACCTGCCTATTATGCAGCACTTGGTAAACTGCTCGCCTCAGAGCCGATAGAAGTGTGGAAGCAAAAAGCCGCGTACGATTATATCTCCAGCAATGCCCGAAACCTGAGTAAGCAATTTAGGGATACCCGGTTCGATTTTAGAAAGGTTTTCTCTGGTTTAACCGAACAGCCACCCCGTTGGAAAACAATGGTACAAAGTTCGGATGAAGGCTTGAAGGATTTGTTGGGTCAGTTGTATGTTGAAAAATATTTCCCTCCGGCTGCTAAAAAACGAATGGATGAACTGGTGAATAATTTGCAAATCGCTTTTCAAAAAAGAATTGCGGGCTTAGACTGGATGTCGGATACCACCAAGGCACAGGCACAGATAAAGTTAAGTGCCTTTATCAAAAAGATTGGTTATCCGGATACTTGGAAAAGCTATGAGGATGTAACCATTAACCGGGGTACTTACTTTGAAAATATTCAAAGCATTCAACAGCACGATTTGGCAGAGAATCTCAAGAAGATTGGTAAGCCAGTAGATAAAACGGAGTGGGGGATGACGGCTCCAACGGTAAATGCTTATTATAATCCGGTATTCAATGAAATCGTATTTCCTGCGGGCATACTTCAATCGCCATTTTTTAATGCCGATGCGGATGATGCCATCAATTATGGTGCAATCGGATTGGTAATTGGCCACGAAATTACGCATGGATTTGATGATCAGGGACGCCAGTATGATGCCAGCGGAAACCTGAAAGATTGGTGGCAAGCTTCTGATGGAGCGAAGTTTACCCAAAAGGCCAATGGCGTTGTTGAGCAATATAATGGCTTTAAAGTGCTGGATAGTTTATCGGTGAACGGACAACTTACCTTGGGTGAGAATCTGGCGGATATAGGTGGATTGGCGATAGCCTGGGATGCTTTTCAATTAACTACACAGGCTAAAAGCACAGAAAAAATAGATGGTTTTACACCCCAACAACGGTTTTTTCTTGGTTTTGCGCAGGCTTGGCGTATAAAAAACCGTCCAGAAAATGTGCGTACCGGTATTTCGGTTGATCCCCATTCCCCGGAAGAATTTCGGGTTTTGGGTCCGCTGAGCAATTTTGACCCCTTTTATACCCATTTTGGGGTAACTGAAAAGCATAAAATGTACCGGAAACCCGAAAATCGGGCGCGTATTTGGTAAAATCTAGGGATTATTTGGATTCTCCCAATTACTAGGGGAAATCAAATACCTTGATAATCAATGTATATAGATTATTTTACTACCAGTAGTTTTCGCCGCAGGCGGACTACTGGTATTTTTCTGTCAGGAAGTCGGTTGCTGGAGTGCTGAGATTTTTTTGGCAGATTTTTTCCACAAAAAGGGAGTTTGGTCTAAAATTTGTTTTTCGGGTTGCCGCTGATTGCTTACCTTTGCAATCCTTTATTTTGGGCTAACTGGCTATCGGACATGGCAACCCTGCGTTGTAAAAACACAAGTGTTTGATTAACAGTACTATTAGAAGGTCATTCTTCTTCCCAAAATTTTACTTACGAAAACCGCTTTTACGCATATATGTCTACTACTACATTGCACAACAGGGTCGGCTTCGGAAAAACAAAACATTTAGCAGAAGCGCCGGACCTGCTCGACATCCAGTTAGAATCTTTCAGAGAATTTTTTCAGTTAGAAACCACGCCCGACAAACGGAATGTGGAAGGATTGTTTCGTGTGTTTAAGGAAAATTTTCCTATCACGGATACCCGTAACATTTTCATGCTGGAGTTTCTGGATTATTTTATTGATCCGCCCCGTTACACGATTGATGAGTGTATGGAAAGAGGGCTTACCTATGCCGTGCCTTTGAAAGCCAAGCTGCGCCTCAGTTGTAATGATGAGGAGCATGTGGATTTCCAAACCATTGTGCAGGATGTGTTTTTAGGGAATATTCCTTATATGACGCCTCGTGGTACTTTTGTTATTAATGGTGCCGAGCGCGTGGTAGTTTCTCAATTACACCGTTCTCCAGGGGTATTTTTTGGTCAGAGCACCCACCCCAACGGAACCAAGATATATTCTGCCCGGGTAATTCCTTTCAAGGGAGCTTGGATGGAGTTTGCCACCGACATCAACAATGTGATGTATGCGTACATCGACCGGAAGAAGAAGTTTCCGGTTACTACTTTGTTGCGTGCCATCGGATTTGAAACCGATAAAGACATTCTGGAATTATTTGGAATGGCTACTGAGGTGAAAGCCGACAAAAAATCACTGGCTGCCCAAATCGGCAAAAAACTGGCTGCCCGCGTTCTTAGAACCTGGGTAGAAGATTTTGTGGATGAAGATACTGGTGAGGTAGTAAGTATCGAGCGAAACGATATTGTGATGGAAAGAGATACGGTATTGGATGAAGAAGCCGTGGCTACCATCATCGAAATGGAAGTAAAAAGCGTATTCGTTCAAAAGGAAGATGTGGGCGGAGATTATGCCATTATCTACAATACCCTGAATAAGGATACTTCTAATAGCGAACTGGAAGCTGTGCAGCATATTTACCGCCAGTTAAGAGGTGCCGATGCACCCGATAACGAAACGGCCCGTGGTATCATTGATAAATTATTCTTTAGTGATAAGCGGTACGATTTAGGAGAAGTGGGTCGTTACAAAATCAATCGTAAGCTTGGTTTAGAATATCCTCTTCAGAAAAAAGTATTAACCAAACAGGATATCATTGAGATTATCAAGTACCTGGTTCGGTTAACCAATGCGAAAGCTGAAATCGACGATATTGATCACCTGAGCAATCGCCGGGTTCGTACCGTGGGTGAGCAATTATATGCTCAGTTTGGAGTGGGATTGGCCCGTATGGCACGTACCATCCGCGAGCGAATGAATGTACGCGATAATGAAGTGTTTACGCCCGTTGATTTGATCAATGCCCGTACCTTATCTTCTGTTATCAACTCATTCTTCGGAACCTCACAACTTTCGCAGTTCCTCGATCAAACCAATCCATTGAGTGAGATTACCCATAAGCGCAGAATTTCTGCACTGGGGCCAGGAGGTTTGAGCAGAGAGCGTGCCGGATTTGAAGTAAGAGACGTACACTATTCTCACTATGGAAGATTGTGTACCATCGAAACTCCGGAAGGACCCAACATTGGATTGATTTCTACCCTTTGTGTGCATGCTGCTATTAATGATATGGGCTTTATTGAAACCCCTTATCGCAAGGTAGTGAGTGGAAAAGTAAACATGAAAGAACTTACTTTCCTGAGTGCCGAAGAAGAAGATTCCGCAAAAATTGCCCAAAGTAATTCACCCCTTACCGAGAAAGGTGAGTTTGCAGAAGATAAAGTAGTTTCCCGCCAAACGGGCGACTTCCCTATACTCGATAAAGAGGAAGTGGAATATATGGACGTAGCTCCTAACCAGATTGTTGGTTTGAGTGCTTCCTTGATTCCGTTCCTTGAGCATGATGATGCCAACCGTGCCCTGATGGGATCGAACATGCAACGCCAAGCTGTACCCCTTTTACGTCCGGAAGCACCTATTGTAGGTACCGGATTAGAAGGAAAAGCTGCTCGCGATGCTCGTATTCAAATGCATTCGGAAGGAAATGGTGTAGTAGAATTTGTGGATGCCAATGAAATTCATGTTCGCTACGATAGAAATGATTTGGACAGACTGGTAAGCTTTAATGATGATTTGCAGATTTATAAATTAACCAAATTCATCAAAACTAACCAGGCAACTTGTATCAATCTGCGCCCAGCTGTTAGAAAGGGTCAGAAAGTGAAGAAAGGTGATTTCTTAACAGAAGGATATGCAACCAAAGAGGGTGAACTAGCGCTCGGACGCAACCTGCAAGTGGCATTCATGCCATGGAAAGGTTACAACTTCGAGGATGCCATTGTAATCAGTGAGAAAGTAGTGCGGGAAGATTTGTTTACGTCTGTGCATATTGAAGAGTATGAACTAGAAGTGCGAGATACTAAATTGGGTGAAGAGGAATTAACGCCAGATATTCCCAATGTGAGTGAAGAAGCTACCAAAGATTTGGATGAGCATGGAATTATCCGCATTGGTGCGACTATTAAGGAAGGCGATATCCTGATTGGTAAAATCACCCCTAAAGGTGAATCAGATCCTACTCCGGAAGAAAAACTATTACGTGCCATCTTTGGTGACAAAGCTGGTGATGCCAAAGATGCTTCTCTAAAAGCGCCGAACGGAACAGAGGGTGTGGTAATTGATAAAAAATTATTCCAGCGCGCCAAGAAAGATAAGAACGGAAAAATCCGCGAAAAAGCTTTGTTGGAAAAAGTAGAGAAAGTACATGTGCAAAATGTAGAAAGTTTGCTGGAATTGCTGCTAGATAAATTGCAAACCCTGTTGAAGGATAAAACTTCTACCGGCGTAGGTAACAACTTCGGCGAAATGCTGATAGGCAAAGGTGCCAAGTTCAATCAAAAGAACCTGAGCACGATTGACTATCAGAATGTTAACCCACTGGGCTGGACGGGTGATGCTAAAACCGACGATCAGATTAATACCCTTTTACACAATTACAGCATCAAGTTTAATGAAGAGCTGGGAAGATACAAGCGGGAGAAATTCAATATCTCTATTGGGGATGAATTACCTGCCGGTGTATTGAAATTGGCTAAAGTTTACTTAGCTGTTAAGCGTAAGTTGAAAGTGGGAGATAAGATGGCCGGCCGCCACGGAAACAAAGGTATTGTTGCCAAAATTGTACGTGCAGAAGATATGCCATTTATGGAAGATGGTACACCGGTTGATATTGTACTGAATCCATTAGGGGTACCTTCTCGTATGAATCTGGGACAGATCTATGAAACGATTCTAGGCTGGACGGGCAAGCGTTTGGGACTGAAGTTTGCTACCCCAATTTTCGACGGAGCTTCTACCGATCAGATTGAACAATATTGTGTTGAAGCCGGTATTCCCCGGAATGGACATACTTATCTATATGATGGTGAAACTGGAGAGCGTTTCCATCAGAAAGCCACTGTGGGCGTAATTTATATGATTAAGCTGCACCACATGGTAGATGATAAGATGCACGCCCGTTCAATCGGACCTTACAGTTTGATTACACAACAGCCGCTGGGTGGTAAAGCTCAGTTTGGAGGTCAGCGTTTTGGAGAGATGGAGGTATGGGCACTGGAAGCATATGGTGCCGCCAACATCCTGCAGGAATTGCTTACCCTCAAATCGGATGATATCATTGGTAGAGCGAAAACCTATGAGGCTATTGTTAAAGGAGATAATATTCCAAGAGCCGGTGTTCCCGAATCATTCAATGTATTAGTACATGAATTGCGTGGACTAGGACTGGATCTTAAATTTGAATAAATCAGCGATTGGCCATGCAGATACTATCTGTATGGCCATACTGTTTCCGCAATTTTTTTGCTAAAACAGCAAGCTTTTTTACAACCGAAAAAAAACGGTACACAAACTTAACTTACAAATTTTCATCAGAGATATGGCATTCAAAAGAGACAATAAACCCAGACCATCTTTTTCGCAAATCACCATCAGTTTGGCTTCGCCGGATAATATTCTGGAAAGAAGTTTTGGTGAAGTGTTGAAGCCCGAAACCATCAACTACCGTACTTATAAACCTGAGCGGGATGGATTGTTTTGTGAAAGAATTTTCGGACCGGTGAAGGATTACGAGTGCGCCTGCGGTAAATATAAGCGTATCCGTTACAAGGGTATCGTTTGCGACCGTTGTGGAGTTGAAGTAACCGAAAAAAAAGTTCGTCGCGAAAGAATGGGACATATCAAACTGGTAGTTCCCGTTGTACATATCTGGTATTTTAAGAGCTTACCGAATAAAATCGGCTACCTGTTGGGAATGAGTTCTAAAAAACTCGAAACCATCATTTACTACGAGCGTTTTGTAGTAATCCAGGGTGGTATCAAGGATACCCTGAAAATGGGTGATTTGCTTACAGAAGAAGAGTACTTGGATTTACTGGATACTTTACCGAAAGACAATCAATACCTGCCCGACGAAGATCCCAATAAGTTTATTGCCAAGATGGGTGCAGAAGCTGTGCATGCTTTATTAGAGCGCATCGACCTGGATGGACTGAGCTTCTCGCTCCGTAACTCTGCTGCTACCGAAACATCTCAGCAAAGAAAGGCAGATGCCTTGAAGCGACTGAGTGTGGTAGAATCTTTCCGCGAAGCCAGTCACCACATTACCAACCGCCCCGAGTGGATGGTGATGCAATATATTCCCGTTATTCCACCAGAATTAAGACCCCTGGTGCCATTGGATGGCGGACGTTTTGCTAGCTCCGATTTAAATGATTTATACCGCCGGGTTATTATCCGTAACAACCGTTTAAAGCGTTTGTTAGAGATTAAAGCCCCTGAAGTAATTCTTCGGAACGAAAAAAGAATGCTGCAGGAAGCCATTGACTCCCTGTTCGACAATAGCCGTAAATCCAATGCCGTAAAAGCGGAAGGTGGTCGTGCCCTTAAATCTTTATCTGATGTGCTGAAAGGAAAGCAGGGACGTTTCCGTCAGAACCTCTTAGGAAAGCGGGTAGATTACTCTGGCCGTTCGGTAATTGTGGTAGGACCAGAACTGAAAATACACGAATGTGGATTGCCTAAAGATATGGCGGCTGAATTATTCAAGCCATTTGTTATCAGAAAACTGATTGAACGCGGTATTGTAAAAACCGTAAAATCAGCTAAAAAACTGGTAGATCGCAAAGAAGCTGTTATCTGGGATATCCTCGAAAATATATTAAAAGGTCACCCAGTATTATTAAACAGGGCCCCAACGTTGCACAGACTGTCTATTCAGGCATTCCAGCCCAAATTGGTGGAAGGTAAAGCCATCCAATTGCATCCGTTGGTAACCTCATCATTCAACGCCGACTTTGATGGTGACCAGATGGCCGTGCACGTGCCCTTGAGCAATGCTGCCATTTTGGAAGCCCAGTTGCTGATGTTATCATCGCACAACATCCTTAACCCACAAAATGGTACCCCAATTACCCTGCCTTCTCAGGACATGGTACTGGGATTATACTATATCACTAAGGGTAAGAAAACAACCGACACTGAAATTGTAAAAGGTCAGGGTATGGCGTTTTACAATATGGATGAGGTGATTATTGCCTACAACGAAGGAAGAGTTGATTTACATGCCAATATTAAGGTGCGCACCATGGTTCGTGAAAACGGACAGTTGGTTAGAAAGTTGATTGATACCACTGTAGGTCGTGTATTGTTTAACCAGCATGTACCAGTAGAAGTAGGGTATGTAAATGCCTTGCTTACCAAAAAGAGCTTACGTGAAATTATTGGAGATATTATTAAAATCACCAACGTTCCTAAAACTGCCAAGTTTTTGGATGATATCAAAACCCTTGGATTCCGCATGGCATTCAAAGGTGGATTATCATTTAGCGTAAACGACTTGATTGTACCTGAAATCAGAAATCAATTATTGGATTCTGCTAAGGTAGAAGTAGAAGAAGTTTGGGAAAGCTACAACATGGGTTTAATCACGAATAACGAGCGATATAATCAAGTGATTGATATCTGGGGTCGAGTGGATATGAAGATTACGGAAAGTTTGATTCGTGAAATGACGATCGATAAGCAAGGGTTCAACTCCGTATTTATGATGTTGGATTCCGGAGCCCGTGGTAGTAAAACACAGGTTAAACAGCTAGTGGGTATTCGTGGATTGATGGCTAAGCCCCGTAAGAGTGGAAGTACCGGTAGTGAGGTAATTGAAAATCCGATTCTCTCTAACTTTAAAGGAGGATTGAACGTATTGGATTACTTTATTTCTACACACGGTGCCAGAAAAGGTTTGGCTGATACGGCTTTGAAAACAGCAGATGCCGGTTACCTTACTCGTAGGTTGGTGGACGTTTCTCAGGATGTGGTGATTGGAGAAGACGATTGCGGTACACTGCGTGGTAATGCCATGACTGCCCTAAAAGATAATGAGGACATCATTGAACCACTAAGCGATCGTATTGAAGGCAGAACTTCGTTGCACGATGTATATCATCCATTAACCGATGAGTTGATTATTCGTGCCGGTGAAGAAATTTCCAATGAGGAGGCTAGGAAAGTAGAAGATGCCGGAATTGAAACCGTTGAAATTCGCTCTGTACTAACCTGCGAATGTAAGCGGGGAGTTTGTGTAAAATGTTATGGTAAAAATCTGGCTACCGGTTATCTCGCACAACGCGGAGATGCAGTAGGTATTATTGCAGCCCAGTCGATTGGTGAGCCGGGTACACAGCTTACTTTGCGTACTTTCCACGTGGGTGGTGTTGCCGGATCTGCTTCGGTAGAATCTACACTTCAAGCAAAATTCGACGGAACCATTCAGTTCGACGGATTAAGAACGGTGGATGCTTTAAATAACGAAGGCAAGAAAATTAAGATAGTAATTGGCCGTACAGGGGAAGTTAGAATAACCGATGTGAAAAACGATCGATTGCTGATTACCAATAACGTTCCTTACGGTTCTACCCTGAATATAAAAGACGGAGTAGAGGTAAAAAAGGGAGATGTAATTTGTACTTGGGATCCATTCAACAACGTAATTATCTCGGAAATTAACGGTACCATTAAGTTCGAAAATATCATTGATGGTATTACTTATCGCGATGAGTCGGATGAGCAAACTGGTCACCGCGAAAAAGTGGTTATTGAAACCAAAGACAAAACCCGTATTCCTACCCTACTTGTAGGTAGCGGAAAAGAGTCTAAGCAATATAACCTGCCCGTAGGATCACACATTTCTATTGAAGAAGGTGATGAGGTAAAAGCCGGACAGGTACTGGTGAAAATTCCAAGAATCTTAGGAAAGCTGAGAGATATCACCGGAGGTCTGCCTCGTGTTACTGAATTGTTTGAAGCACGTAATCCGGGTAACCCTGCCATCGTTTGTGAAATTGATGGAGTAGTTGCCTTTGGTGGTGTAAAAAGAGGAAATCGCGAAATCATTGTTGAGTCTAAAGATGGCATGATTAAGAAGTACCTTATTCCACTTACCCGTCAGATTCTGGTTCAGGATGGCGACTTTGTAAAAGCAGGTACACCAATGTCGGATGGACAAATTGCTCCGGCAGATATTCTTACAATCAAGGGACCGTTTGCTGTTCAGGAGTATGTGGTGAATGAGATTCAGGAAGTATACCGTTTACAAGGGGTGCGCATCAATGATAAGCACATTGAAGTAATCGTTCGTCAGATGATGAAGAAAGTAGAAATTGTAGATGCTGGCGACACGAAGTTCTTGGAGGAGGATTTGGAAGACCGCTTCGACTTTATTGAAGAGAACGACCGGATTTACGATAAGAAAGTAGTTACTGAGCCTGGTGAAAGTACTAAGATGAAAGCTGGACAAATCGTTACGCTCCGCGAATTAAGAGAAGAGAATTCTATTCTTCGCAGAAGTGATAAGAAGGTAGTTGAAGTACGAGATGCTCGTCCTGCAACTGCAACTCCGGTACTGTTGGGTATAACGAAAGCTTCTCTGGGTGTGCAAAGCTGGATTTCAGCGGCATCGTTCCAGGAAACTACTAAGGTGTTAAGTCAGGCAGCAATTCAAGGCAAGGCCGATTTGATGTTGGGTCTGAAGGAGAATGTAATTACCGGACACCTCATCCCAGCTGGTACAGGTCAAAAGCAATTCGATAGCCTGATTGTAGGTAGTAAAGAAGAATACGATGTACTGACTACTACTCGGGAAGCGATGAGTTTCGACGACGAAGAATAGTGATCATTCACAGATACGTAAATATAAAAGCAGAAAGTTAACCGCTTTCTGCTTTTTTTATGGGCGCTTTTGGTTGAATTCCTTTCTGATTTTACTGAAATGGCGTATTTTGTGCCCAATTCAGACGAATTTTTCGGGATGAATTCTTATGGAGGATGTTTGCATAAATTATCGGAAGCTAATCTGATAAAAGAAATTTGGCTAAATATTTTCAGAAAATAAAACAAGAAAAACACACGCATGAAAAATACAAATCAAATAGTACAGGCCCTATTAGGAGTAGCTGTATTGATACTTTTTTACCTCCATTTTTCCGGTAAATCGACGCAATCTTCCATAGAAAGTTCGGTAGCAGTGCCTACGGGTAATTTTAAGGTAGCCTATTTTGAAGGGGACAGTCTTCAAAATCAATTTGAGTACTACAAAGAAGTTCAGTTTGAGCTCCAAACAAAAGCCAATGAAAATCAGCGCCAGATTGGTCAAATGCGTACCATTTTAACCAATAAATACCAAGAGCTGCAGAAATTGAGTCAAATGCTTTCTCAAACTGAAATGGCCGGCAAGCAGCAAGAGTTTTTACAGCAAGAAAAGGCTTTTCAAGGAAAGGAAAAAATGCTTGCGGATGAGTTTCAGGAAGAGCAGGTAAAAAAATTGCAGGATGTAAAAAAGAAAATTGAAGACTTTTTGAAGGCCTATAACCAGCAAAAAGGGTATTCTTTAATATTAAATAACTATCCCGACTTGATTTACTATAAAGACCCTGCTTATGATATTACTGCCGACTTGGTGCAGGGTTTAAATAACATGTACAAGAAGAAGTAATACTTCCATTTTATTTTTATTATCTTCAAATCCCGTATAAATGCGGGATTTGACATATATGGACCAAGCAAATACCCAATTTAAGCCCACCCTGGGGTTGATGGATGCTACCATGATTGTGGCAGGTAGTATGATCGGCTCTGGTATTTTTATTGTTAGTGCGGATATTACCCGAAATGTAGGCAGTGCCGGATGGCTGATAGCCGTTTGGCTGATCACCGGTTTTATGACGCTTACGGCTGCTCTAAGTTATGGGGAGTTGAGTGCTATGTTTCCCAAGGCGGGCGGACAATATGTGTACCTGAAGGAGTCTTATAATCCATTGGTTGGATTTTTATACGGCTGGAGTTTTTTTGCGGTGATTCAAACAGGCACCATTGCGGCAGTGGGAGTGGCTTTTTGTAAGTTCGCAGCCTACTTTTTTCCGATACTCGAACTGGCACCTGAAAATGTGCTGGTAACATTGGCTGGCATAAAAATTCATGTGGCACAGTTAGTGACCATTGTAATGATTGTGCTGCTTACGTATATTAATTCACGGGGTATACAGGGCGGGAAATTGATACAAACAACTTTTACGGTTACCAAGTTACTTTCCTTATTCGGACTGATTGTGGTAGGATTCTTTATGTTGAAACCAGAAGTATGGCAGGCGAACTGGCAGCATGCCTGGGAAATGAAGAGCTTAACAGCACCTGCTAATACAAGCCCCGGTTGGCAGGCAATAATAATGCCTTTACTGGGTGCGGCTGCTGTGGGGGCTATTGCTTCCTCCATGGTAGGATCTATCTTCAGCAGTGACGCTTGGAACAATGTAACTTTTATTGCTGGAGAAATAAAAAATCCGCAACGCAATATTGGCCTGAGTTTATTCTTGGGTACTTCCATAGTTACCCTGATTTATGTAAGTGCCAACTTTATGTATTTAGGGGTACTGCCTTTGCAGGATATTGCTTTTGCAAAAGCAGACCGGGTGGCAGTAACAGCGGCGAATGTGATATTTGGCCAGGCAGGTACCTATGTAATTGCCATTATGATTATGATTTCCACTTTTGGCTGTAACAACGGATTGATATTAGCCGGAGCGCGGGTGTATCATACCATGGCAGGGGATGGACTGTTCTTTAAAAAGGCAGGAACTTTAAATAAAAACCAGGTACCCGGTTGGGCATTATGGGCACAATGTGTAGTAGCTTCCCTGTTATGTTTGAGTGGGAGATATGGCGACTTGCTTGATATGGTTTCTTTTGTGGTGGTTATATTTTATGTATTAACTATCATTGGAATTTTTATTCTACGAAAGCAGCGTCCGGATGCGGAACGTCCTTACCGTGCGGTTGGCTATCCATTTTTACCGGCACTGTATATTTGTATGGGAATTGGATTTTGTATATTGTTGTTAATCTATAAGAGCGAATATACCTGGCCGGGATTGCTGATTACTTTGTTGGGAGTACCTTTGTATTATATGGCCGTTCGGCAGTTTAAAAAAAATGATGCATGAGTTTTGAGCACCTATTCGAAGAGATATCCCGCCTGCGGGTGCTGGTGATTGGGGATGTGATGCTAGATACCTATTGTTGGGGTGTGGTAGAGCGGATTTCTCCGGAAGCTCCGGTTCCGGTGGTTGCCGTAAGAAAATCGGAAAACCGAATTGGGGGAGCCGGTAATGTGGCTATTAATACTGCCTCACTCGGTGCCGCTACTACTATCATCAGTGTGCTTGGAAAAGACAGTTCGGGTGAAACCTTACAAAATTTATTGGCTGCAGTTCCGGTGGATATTTCATTTATGGTTGAAACACCCAATCGGGTAACTACCACTAAAACCCGCGTGATGGCCCGCAATCAGCAAATGATTCGGTTAGATGCTGAAGTAGCGGATGATATATCTTCTGAATTGGAGGAAGCAGTTTGGAAAAAGATATTGGATTATTTTGAACAGGGATTGCCGCAGGTATGCATTTTAGAGGATTATAACAAAGGCGTATTAACGGCCAGCCTGATAACTCGCATTATAGAATTATGTAATTCGAAAGGGGTAATCACTACGGTGGATCCAAAAAAGAAAAACTTTTTTGCCTATCAAGGCATCACCCTTTTTAAGCCCAATTTAAAAGAGGTGAAGGAAGGACTGCAACTAAGCAATACTTCTGTGGAATTAGCGGATTTAAATTCAATCCATACAAGTTTATTGAAACAACTGCAACATCAAATTTCATTCATTACTTTAAGTGAGCATGGCGTTTATTACCATGATGGAACCAATTCGGCGCTTATCCCTACCCATATCAGAAACATTGCCGATGTAAGTGGTGCCGGTGATACGGTAATT